>Ga0098037_1001605_pt1 | contig 10363 bp, 6 predicted proteins | sample 5_EtaG_FD_75050 | JGI IMG/M metagenome (GOLD analysis project Ga0098037, IMG submission 75050) | Marine viral communities from the Subarctic Pacific Ocean - 5_ETSP_OMZ_AT15132 metaG | ecosystem: Environmental > Aquatic > Marine > Oceanic | place: Pacific Ocean | collected 2015-01-08 | reverse complement strand
TACTGTTACATGGCTTTCGTCGACAAAAACAGGTCGCTTATTATCACTCCTAGTAATGACGGCTGGCGTTCCTAAGATGTCGACCGAATAACCAGCCAAAGTCGCCGAACCAGTTTTAGTGACTAGTCTAGTATTGAAAAACGGTAGTGACCCATTGAAAGTTTGATAAGTGTTTGATGTGTTAGCATTAGCGAAACCTGTCAACGGGACCGCGTCGCCTTCAGTTGATTTCAAACCACCTGTTCCTGCTATAGACCTAGATATACTTATTTTCTTTGGTTCAGACACATTGTCAGTCCAAAACAAAAAATCATCTAATATATTTATAGCGGTAATATAAACGTTTTTGTTAAAGTTTAAAACTCTTGGCGCTACAAACTCTATGGCGTCACCAACATCTACACCGGTAGGCGGCGTAAAAGCAGTTCCGTTTTGTTCTAACATTATTTTATAGCTCGAGTTTCCAGAATTATATATAATATCTGATACTCTAATATCATCAGTAACGCTATACGTTTGATCTCCTAACACGCCCGTAACATGCATACCTATTCTAACACCAGTAAAGTTGTAAGATGCCGCGGAATGAGTGCCACCAGCTTGGTTTGTTACGTCACTTCCTTTAGGTATATATAGAAAATTTTGGCTACTAGTACTAGCTTGCGCAATAGTAACTTTTACTTTAAATATATCTACGAAAACATATTTGAGACTTCTTGCCACAGTGTCAAACTGTATAATATAGTCTTTAGATATAGCTGGAGAACCTTCAGCGTTATTTAAATCACCAGAAGAAACAAAATAATATATGTTATCTGTTGCTGGATCACTAACGCAGCCAACTACTGTAGATGTGTCTGCAACATCATAGAAGTAGCTATCGGCAGTGTCTACTTTTATATTGTCTCGCTTGATATTACCCAACAAAGTTTGAGCAGTACCTACGTTAGAACCATCTGAAGTAGCTATTTGTATATTCGTCGCTTCTCTATATTGACCATTAGGAACAAGGCGCTCGTCCATGTCCTTGTTCATCTTGCCTTGAGAAAAGTTATGTGTTACTACTGGCATGTGTTAGTGCTTAATTGTTTTAGACTTACCTCTTAATACCTGTGTAAGTTCTTCTAATTTGTAATTAGATAATCTAAGTTTAGCTTTTCTAGTTTCAGCAAATCTTTCTTTTTTAATTTGAGCTAACAAAGCTTGCTGTGAGTCTTTTCTTGCTGAAAGAACTCCGTAAAGAATATGTTTGTATATTGCTTCTTCAGCGAACTTAGGTACTAGTGAAGAGCTTAGGTCTATAGATGTATTATCAGCTGACGTAGATATACCATCACTAATATATTTTAGTACCAATGTTTTACCTGCTAGGTTAGAGCTAAAATGAAACTTACCAGCTGAGTCATCAATATAAAACGAGCCGTTTGCTTGAGCGTACTGCGGATCAATGCCATATCTACCACCTATTAAGTCACCGTATGTATCATCAAATTCGTCAGAGTCAACATCACCTATATCAGTCGCGTTAGTTTGAGACTTATAATTACCCCACGTAGTAGAGTCTTCATCCGTGGTAAGATCATCGTTAGCACCTAAAGCGCTAGTATCAAAACCACCAAAGTCTTGAACATCGTGGCCTATGTCTAAAGGATTAGATGTTTTAGATGTTTTGTATATAGTTCTTTGTATACCGTTTGCGTCACTCCAAGCCAAGTTTACATAATTAACGTAATCAACAGGCATGACTAACATAAGCGAGGTTGGTACTACTACTTCCCAGTCTTTTGTACACTTAAGCGTATCATAGCTTAATTCTTGTAGAGATCGTATTGCATGGAACGTTATGTCAGCCATTATAACGTTTTCACACAGTTTTCCTGCGCCTACATATGTTGCTGCGAAAGAGTCTATAATTTCCGTTAAACTTATAAATCTATAATTACCATGGTCACCACCTGTTAAGTAATATGTTTTTTCTGCTGAAGTTAATATACCCATTATGAGATTTTTTGAATAGCTAATTCAGAAGCTTCTTTACCAGCCGCTATCTGCACTAGACCAGGTTTATTAAGAACTATACCTGCTAGTTCTAATATCTTGTAAACTACGGTGTCTGTTTCTGCTTTATGTAGCTCAAAATCTACAGCTAAAGTAGAGTTATACATTGCTTTACCGTTAATAACAACATAAGCCCAGTTAACTGTTTTTGGTACTCTAAAGCATTCAACAGTCACGCTGCTAGTTACTGGATCTACACCTCCGTCATATACTTGTATGTCTTGCCCGCTAGTTCTACTGTCGCAGTATATTGGTGCTTGGCCTGCTGTTGTAGCCATATGCCTTGTTGAGCTTTTTAATCGCTGAGCTTCAAACACGCTGACTTTTTGGCACGGCTCGTTTCCAGAAAGCACCATACCTGTTTGAAAAACATCGTACGCTACACCATCTACTGTTACCGTAGCTGGAAACGTGTGCCCACTTGTTACAGCTTCAAATGATTGAAACGGCGCTAATTTTCTATCTATTAATTCCTGGATATCAGTCTCATCAACTTCGTTTGTTCTGTTAGGCTCTTGAAGCTGTTTTAAATTTTTAGAGTAAAAATATGTTTCAAATATTTGTATTTGAGCCTGATTTGCCAATAAGTTAAACTCCTGAGGAGTTATATAACCACGTTGCTCTTTGTTTGCAAGGGCTAATACTCTTTGATATACTGTGTCTACACTTATTGCCATAATTCTTTTTTTGTAGTTTTGCAACCACCCCGAAGGGTAGTTGCATCACCGTTGATTATTATTTTAATCGTTTTTCTATATTTGTATAAACTTCCATACCTTCGTCTGTCTTAAACCAAGACGCTAACGCGGAATATGGGTGTTCATCAAAAGGAACTGTCATTAATTTTCTACCGTTTGATCCCCATGTAAAGGTTCTTTGATCAGGAGATAGCTTGATGATATTAAGTTCAGTTGCTTTAATACCAAAGTTTCTTAGTACTACATTTTCATCAGTAACTAATTCTAAGAACAACTTAGGGTTTCTCTTAGCAAATAGTATTAAATCTCTCTTAAGCTCCTTAGAACTCATCGTAGATACCTTAGAACCAATCTCAGCTCTTAATACGGCTTCTGCCATATCAACTTCTAGTTCCATAGCGCTATTTAACGCCATAACCTCCATTTCAAGCCAAGCAATTTCATTTTCTGCTTTTCTTACTGGCTTTTCTTCGTAGTACATTACGCCTCTATCTGGGTGATATAAAGATAAAAACTTTTGTAATACAGTTTTTTCTTTTTCAACTATCAGCATACCGTTTCTAAACACAATATGCTCCATACGTTGGTCACCTTTCATTTCGTCTACGAAGCATGTTCTTTGATTAGAGCAGTATTTAAGTTCTCTTTCGTAACCTTTTTCTTCGTCAAACCAATGAACGTTTGCACTTCTAATAGATCTTGACAAAGGCTTTTTTCTACCTTTAAGTCTATATATTCTATTTTTAAACTCCCAGCCGTCACCTAACTTTTTAGTAGTATCACCAGCTCGCTTCTTCTTAGGTTCAACATAAACCTCTTCTGTAACAGGTGTTTCTTCAGCAACAGCTACGTTTTCTACGGGTTGATCTACAACCTCTTCTTTTTTCTTTTTTGCCATAATATAATATAATAAAAATTAATATAAAACTACCCCACCCGAAGGCAGGGTAGTTTCATCAAATATAATCTTACTTCATCAACATGAAGTTGTTTGCTCCTTGCGTTACTAAGCAACGCTCAGATAAGTAGTGAATCTGCATCGCGTCAAGCGCTGAAGTTGCAGCACCAACCGAACCAGTCACCCAAGTCTTCATCTTACGATTATCCGTATTAGAAGCTCTGTAACGAACGTGTAGGAAAGGACGCTTAAGGTTCTTACCTAGTGATTGATCGTATACAGTTGAAGTACCAGCTGGAATAATAACACCACGAATAGCAGCAGAACCAGCGATACGGTTGATCTCTCCACGAGTTGCTTTGTCGTTTAAGTAACGGAAGTCAGACTTGTAGAAGTCGTAAGATCCGCGACGGAAACCAGAGAAGCCAAGGTTTAGAGCCATGTCTTCGTCATTTTCAAACACCCCGTAAGAAGTTCCACCAGCACCGTAAGAATTCATAGATGCAAGCATATCGTCGATAGCTAGGCTAGTCGAACGATTAACAAACATCATGTTCTCTTCAATAGCACCTTGCTTGTCAAACTCTGCTAGAATAGCATCAAACTCAGCTAAGTCAGTAGCCGCGTTAACACCATTAACACCTGAAGTTACGTTTCCACGAGACTCAATCGCCGCGAATAAACCTTCAGTACCAGCGCTACCTGCACCACCATCAGCAGAACCACGGATTTGTCCGTCAGCGAAACCAATGATAGAAGCAGCCTCTGTCTTCTCAGACTCAAGCATAGCCATCTCTAAGTAATCAGTGAAACGAGCACGAGTGTCTCCTGAAGCTTTTAGGTACCATAGGTAACCTGATTGGCCTTCTTCACCTGTAACTTCAACCCAACCAACTTGAGAAGTATCAGATCCAGAGATCTCGTAGTAATCCTTCATAATGATTGGCTTGTTGCTGAACGACTTGAATGTTGGAGTTAAAGCAGTACGCTTATCAGCAGCAGCTGTACCAGTGATATCACTGTACTTCTGGCCTTTTCCATATTCAGAACCTACAACTAATAGTACAGAACCACTTCCAGTTGTAGCGTGTCCAGTAAGATCAGCCTTGTCGTAAGGCTCAACAGAGATAACAGCTGTTGCTGGAGTCTCTACAACTAAACACTTAGTTACGATACCTGCAGTAGCGATAAGTACGATATCGTTTACACGAACACCGTGGTTAGCTACAGCAAAACCGTTTTCACCGTCACCAGAACCGTCGATATCAGTTACAACCGTGAATGTACCATTAGTATCACCAGCAGTAGCTACTGTACCAACGTACGATAAATGTAAGCGAGATTGCTCAGACCAAACAACTTGGTCAGACGTCATCGCCTCTTCAGCACCTACTTGAGAAAGGAAACCTGAGATAGTTCTTTGTCCGAACACTTCAGCCTCTTTCTCCATTAGGTCTGGTAAATATTGTTGCTCCCAGCCAGTTGAACCGCCTGCGAAGTCAATGTAGTTACTTGCTAAAGTCTGCTGCTGTGCAGTTGGGACTTTGTTAAGTAACGCTCCTCCTGTAATTGCCATTTTTTCTTAATTTACTTTTTGTTTTTGCTTTTAATTTTAAATTTAAAAGAATCAGAATCATCGCCTAATACCTTGAACTTCATGCCTCCAGATTGAGGTGCGCTATATGCTCCTCTAGCGTCTGTGTTGATATTCTTAGATTTAGCAACTGTTTCTTTTATTGCGTCTGCTTTACCTTGCTCATAAAAATGTTGAGCAATAGCGTCAGCGTGCATTGCTGTGTATAGACCTTTGTGGTAACCTCTAGCGTCTTCCATTGTGTTCTCTTCGTTTAGAAACTTTCCAACAAAGTTATTAATATCACTTTGGCTTTGCTTTACCTGATCTGTGTTCTTAACATTGAATCTGTATTTTTTATCTCCAACACTATATTCAAAACCTTTGAATTTGTCATTAAAAACCTGCTCGGTCTTTTTGTTAAATACAGACTTTTGTTTTTCAGCAATTTTTTGAGTTTGCTCTGACTCTTTATTATATCTATTAAAGAAATCCATAGCTTTTTGCTGCTCAGATGTGAGCTTGCTTCCGGCTTTAATTTCTTCATAGTACTTAGACTTTTGCCCGTCTAAATAGGCTTTAGCCTCAGCAACTTGCTCTTTTCGGGCTAATTTTTTTCTTTTAATATCTCTTTCAGAATCTACATCTTCATCATAAGAAAATTGATCTTCCATTAGAAAATCTACTTCATCAGTAGATAGATGTGGTTTCTTTGTTTTGTAATATTCACGTAAAGCATCTTGATCATCTATTTCACTTATATCTCTATTTAGCCTTACGTAGTCATTAATATCACCACCAGTGTCATTCATAAACTCCACCAGTTTTTGTATATTTTCAGGTAATGCTTCACCTGTTTGCTCAGATTCTGCAACAGCTTGTGTAATTTCTTCTTCAAGCGCTTCTGCTTCATCTGTTATTTCTTCTAGTGTTGGTGGTTCGACCTCGTCTTCATTAACAGGTTCTGCAACCTCTTCTTCAGGCGCAGTTTCCTCTGCTGCCGGTTGAGATAAATCTACCTTGATAACGTCAGGATTATCTGCGCTATCAAATTTACTTAAATCAAGCTCGGGTTTTTCTTCAACAACCTCTTCTTGAGGTGTTTCATTTTCGACCTCTTGGATTACATCCTCAAGATCTGTTTGATTTTCTTGTTCCATCATAAAATATTATATAATTAATTACCAATTTGTGGGTTGAACTTGTCTAAACCCATTCCGCCTCCTAGTATATCATTACCTGAAGACTCAAAGTTTTTAGCAGTTTGTTCTTTAACTTTTCCATCTTGCTTTAACCTCTCTATATTCATTGCTTGAGAACGCTCTTGGCCACGTAGTTTTTGATTCAATTCAAACTCGTAAGCCATAAGCTCTTTCTTTAATCTAACCTCTTCTTGCAAGTGTCGTAGTTTACCTTCGTTTCTTGAAGCCTCTAGTTGGAGGTCCGCTTGAGCTTTTGCCTGATTTTTTTGCATCTCAGCTTGAGCAATGGCTTGTTGAGCTTGCGCATTTGCTTGTGCTTGCGCTTGTGCGTTCTGTTGCTGAATTTTTTGATCTCGTTCTTGTTTTTTCTTACGTTTAATCTTTAACAGTTGATTAGCTAACTTTATATTTCTAACTTCTCTAATATCAATAGCATCATCTAAATCTATTAACTGTTGAGCTAATGCTGTTTGTATGTTATTTTCTAACAATTGTTTTTCTTCAGCGTCAGGTTCTAGCTCAAGAAATATACCGAAATCATACAAGTGCAGCTCAGACATTTCTTTTAGCGTAGCTACGTTATGTGATCCTATAGCCTGAACAAATGCGTCGGCTGTCGGTGAATATTCAAGTATGTCTGATATTCTAAGAGATAAAGCTTCAGCCATAGACACTGTTAAGAAAGAACTCGCGTTAAGTATGTGACGTGTAGCAACGTTTGAATTTGCTGCCGCTAGCTTTTGAACTCCTACTAGTGATTTTGGATCTGGTACGCTAGCATCTCTAGCTTCATTAAGACCTGTTACGTCACGTATCATCTGTAGATAATAGTTGTAATTGCCTATAAGAGCTTGTAACTTATTACCAGCACCTGCTCCGTTGGATATTTCTTGAATAGGTATTTTACCAGGATTTTGATCTCCATCTGAAGTGAAGCTTCTACCTATTACACTACCAGTTTGGAAGAACATATTAAGCGCTTCTTGTGGATTGTAGTTTGTGCCGTTGCCTAGATCTACTTCAGCAAGTCCATCAGCATCAAGGTATACGCCATCAGGCACCATGCGCGACATTACTTGCTGTAACTTTAAATGTGTTAACTGAATCATATCAGCAAACCCAGTAATTCTACTAACTAAAGACTCAATTTTACCCTCGTACATGCGAGGCGCAACAAGAGAGTAATTCATCTTAACTTTGTTAAAGTCAGATTTATTACGCATCATGTTATCGGCTTTATTCCACTTGATCAACTTGTCTGTGCCTAGAACTATAGCGCCTTCAAATAAGCATTCTACAGATCTTTGTATCCTAGAGTAACCTCCTTCTTTGTTATTTGGCGGATTAAACGTGTCTGGCTTTTCTATAGCTTTGTATCCACCTGTTCCAGTTTCTTTAATCTTATACACGTTATTCATATACGTCTTAAAATTAAAGTATAATACTTTTATTTTATTATCATCAGCTTCTTGAATGTGTCTACCATATGTTCCGTAGTATCTCTTTGAAGACGATTTTCTTATCTCCTCTAAATCACTAGCCGTAAGATTAGGGAATTCTTTTGCCAACTCGTTGATAGGTATTGTTTTTACTTCGCCTATGTAATATATGTCATCAAAATAAGGAGACTCAGTGTAAGAATAAACTAAATCAGCAGGATCAACATATTCAACTTTCGCGCCTTCACTAAAATTAAAATTAGTTTTTACGCATCCTATACCTAATACAGTAAGATCATATAAAACTCTTCTTCTAGTTAAATCATAGTTACTACCTTCTAAAAGAACATTAATAGCTTGCTCTTCCGCTATCTCTACAGCCTGCTTATAAGTAAGCTGCATGTGCAAATCAAGCTCTTCTTTAGTATCAGGTAATTGATCTTTATCTGTTTCATAAAGATCTATGTTAAACATCTCTTGCGCTTGATCATTAAACTGTCTTGATCTCATATCACGCTGTATCGACTCCATGTACTCGGTTCGCTTACTAACACCGTATTGATCTTGAGAATATGCTTTTATACTAAACATACGCTCAGACATACCATTAACGACTATATCTACAAATTTAGGTATAATAGGTACTGGCTTCCAATCTAAATTAAGATAAGATAAATCACCATTAATAGATAATTCGTCTTTATATTTTTGTATAGACTGCTCACCTCTTGCATACAGTCTTAACCTGTGAAATGAATTTTGTGTATCAAGATATCTGTTAGAGTGGTTACCTTTAAACCACTCATGCTCGATAGCTTGAGCTACTTTCAAACCATACTCTGCGCTCATCTTTTCAAGATCAGAAACAGTTTGAGATGGAAAATTAACATATACTGACTCAGCCATGCTTGTTTATTATTTGGGAGTTATACCCTTTATTATCATATTTAGATATATTCAAATTCAAAGGTGTTTTTTCTATTTTAGCGTTTGGTGCATATAGGTGTCTGTTGCAAGCCATGATAGCTAAACCAGAGCTTATTGAAGCATCGTGTTTAGTTCTTTTGTTTATATTAAACTTAGCCCAATCGTTTAGTAGCTCGTTAAAATATACAGTTCCATATTGACCGTCACCAAGATGACCAACGTGGTTTTGAATGTACATTTCTATGGCAGCGGCGTGGGCTTGCTTAATGTCTTCACTAGAGTTTGGTATGCCACCGACTTCTTTTTCTGAGGTAGACATTTTTTTCCAAGTTCTATCTGGCCTGTTCATGCTGTAACCTCTGTAGCCTCTTCGGCGTAAGTAGTACAGTAATCTTGGTTTGTTGTTCTCCGCAAGTAAAGGCATTCCGTAAAATACTAATGCCATTAAAACATCTTCAAAGAACATCTCTGCGGTTTGCGGTCTTGCTATATATTCTAGGAAAAACGTGCTTGATGGCGCTTCTTCCATAGAAAATTTTGTTAATCCGTGTAATGCTCCGTTAGAACCCCGACCGTCAACAGTACCACTAATGTCGTAACTATCGCATCCAAACGCTCCAACATGCTCATTGCCTGGAAACTTAATACCATTTTTTGTGAATTGCTTGTTTTGCAAATGAGATGGAGGCACCCAACTTACTTTAAATCTACCAGTAGGATCAGGGTGAAATATAACTCTTGTATCTTTAATCCCATTTTCCCAAGAAAAACTACCAACAGTAAAAGGTGCGTTATGAATACTACCTTCGTTATAATCTATTTGCTCGTATATTTTAATTAAATTAAATATACTGTTTTTAGTCTCGTCTCTAAATGCATGCTCTTCTGTTCTAGGAAATTGACGGTAAAACTCGTTTAACGCATCTTGATCGTCACGTAAACCATCAGCCTCGTTTTCCCAACTTGTAATTACACCAACGTCTATTAATTCACCGTCTGGTCCATATCGCACATCATCACCTGGACTATCAAAGACTGGAAGTCCGTATTCGTCAATAAATCCTTCATAGTTCCATTCCATAGGGATAAAGAGAGAATAAAGCCCAGACTTTGTTTGTCCATTAGCATTTCGTCTTGATACGTTAGAATCATTGAATAGCTTTTTAAAATTATTTCCACCTTTATCTAATGCGTTACTGGTACTACCCATCATGCATTTACCAACGATTCTACTACCTAACCTTAAACAGGTTTTAGTAACTCGCCAGTTGTTTAATATGTTATCAGGCCTCTCCCACTTACCACTCTCATCGTGAACTAGCAAGTTTAGCTTTTCACCATCATAGCTATTATCACCAGTGTTCTTCCAGTCTATCGTAGTATCTAGACCAGCTATCTCTTCAAGCTGTTCGTTAACTTGTATTTTCTTACGAGTAAACTTACTAGCTGGAACTCTATACGCAAGTTCGGATTTTGGACGATCCATACCATCTTGTATAGGTTTAAAGAAGAAAGGGTAATTTATTGATATAGGTACAACTTTATCAGTAAACATCTTTTTCGCATCG
>Ga0098037_1001602_pt1 | contig 10366 bp, 7 predicted proteins | sample 5_EtaG_FD_75050 | JGI IMG/M metagenome (GOLD analysis project Ga0098037, IMG submission 75050) | Marine viral communities from the Subarctic Pacific Ocean - 5_ETSP_OMZ_AT15132 metaG | ecosystem: Environmental > Aquatic > Marine > Oceanic | place: Pacific Ocean | collected 2015-01-08 | reverse complement strand
TGGTTTTGAAGATTTGTTTTTTAACCCTAAATTTACTCAGCAATGGGAAGCCTCTAAGACCAGAGCTTACGGAGCGTTGCGTGATGTGGTGCAAACAGAAACCACGAAACAAGCGTTGAACGAAGCTAGAGTTTTAGTCCAGACAAGGCTTGAGCAATTATTGACGACTATCGGCCCCGGCGATTTTGATGCTCAGACTGTAAATTCACAATCCTACAAAAATATTCGGGACGAGCTTGTGGGGATGAATTACCCCCTTATCCGTTCTCAGATTGAAGGGTTGCTTCACGATGAGGTGGTGTCTAGTAATATGAACACTCTTGCTGACCCCGCAAGTAATCAAAACCAATGGCTAGAATCTCTTTCGAGAATTGAAGCATTGGATGAAAAAGGCTTTGGTGACAACGGGATGTCACTAAGCGAGATCGTTACCGGCAAAAAGTCACCAGAAAGCGAAGCATCAACAAGGGCTTTAAAAGCTTTTAACTTACGAATGGAAGGGCAAAGCAAACTTCTTGACTCCCAAGGTAAAAAAACTCAAGAGCAAGTTTACAGAGAATTAATGGTTTTAAGTGATGAAGAATTTGCGCTGGTCCCAAGAGGGTACATAGCTAGAAATGCCCCCGCAGGAAACATTAAAAGTCTTTTAGATCGCTGGGATAGAGTCAGGAAAAAAGATCCTACTAAATTAAATCCGGGTTTAAATGCTGAAAAAGAATGGGTTTATACAAAGATTAGTGGGTACAGAACCGAAATGGATTTATGGAATGACCTTAAATCTGACTCGGTACTTGGCCTTGAAGAAAACGAAGAACACGCTAAAGCAGTAATTCAAGCTTTTAAAACAATCGAAAAGGACCGAGAAGATAGGAATGAAGCTCAAGAATTAGCACAACGCCAACGAGATCGGGCTGATAGCATTACACCGGCGCAACTACTTAACCCAGATTTTGACGTTGTAGATGTTTTAAAACAAGAAGATGGGGGTAAAGGCATTTCGCCAAGAGATGAAGTGTATTTAAGGAGCTTTGCCAGTATTCTAAAAAAGAACAAAATTAAAAGAGAAACCATTCAACAAAATGCGGCATTTATAGAATTTCTTGAGCGTGGGGATCTGTTAAGAACTACCAAAATCCCTGACCTCAGAAAGCAAATGATAAACGCTAATCTTACAGATGGGCAAATAAAGGACGTATTGGCTCATAGAAAGGTTTTTGTAAATCAAAACAAGATTGATGTTCAGGCTGACAAAACACGAATGGAGGTAATAAAGAGGAGAGAAGGCCGAGATTCTTTTGGTTATATTAATTTAGTGTCGCCTGACTTTGGAGTTCAATTAGCTCAAGCGGCTATTACATACGGGCTTAAACAGGAAGACCTTAATTATTTAAAAGAAAAATCTAAAAGATTAAAGGAAATAGAAAAGAAACACAGGGATCACGGGGCATGGGTTAAGTTTACTGAAATGGTAGATGATCCATTTTTGTGGAAAATGAAAAACTCTAAGTTTCTTGAAGAAATAAAGCCTTTTAATAAGGACATGGTTAGTCAGATTAAGAGTATTCGTGACAAACAGATTACATCTAACACAAGTTCGGAACAACAACGTGCATCAGAATTAACAAGAGAATCGGCACAAAAAGAATGGGCTAGACTTAGCTTGTTTGAAAATAAGAAAAAACTTTTAAGTAAAGACCTTGCCAATCTTGACATTACTGACCCGCTACTGACAGACGAAGGGAGTCCCTTTCTAGACAAGCTCGTAGATTTAAAGCGCACATACGAAAAGACCGACAATGATGCTATTGGCAAAGCCAGAATGGAACGTGCAAAGCGCAGAATGTCAGAGCTTACTGAAGAAAGTGATGTATCAAAAAGGCTTTTGCTTTTAATTGATCTGACTCCTGAATGGGCGGCTCAAAATAATTTAACTAAGGATCAACTTGGAATTTTAGAAAGAAGACAAAAGCAAATCGAAATTGAATTTGATGCGGAGAATTTAAAAGAGCTACGAGAAGATACTTCTGGCAAAGAATTAATAAGAATACAAGAACTGCCAGACTCCGAGATACTTAAAATTGAGGTATCTAAAAACTCTTTGCTCACAACAAAGTCTGACCAACAAAAAGTTTTAGAACTGCAAAGAGCAATTACAACCAGAAATCAGCAGATTGAAGCGGAAGCGTTAAAAGAAACCAGATCCCATTGGCATACAACCTTTATGGATGAAAGCAACCGGGATTTATTGATGCTAACGGATGATGAAACTTTAGTGAAACTTTTAGGTGAAAACACTTCGGAACTTGCACAAGTAAGAGGTCTAAAAAGCCAAGAGCAATATATTCGCACATTACCTGAAACTGTTCGTGTGTTTGAAAGGAAAAAAAATAATTATTTAAGAGATCCAAATTTGGTTGATATAAAGATGGAAACCATACAAAGAGATTTCCCTGAAAATATTGCGGGTAATTCTGAAAGGCAACAAGCCGTTCTTGACGAACAAACTCGGCAGTTACAAGAGGTTAATAAAGAAAACCGGGCCGAGGAAAAATCGAAAATAGAAAAAGAGCCAGCTAGGTTGAGAATAGATTATGAAAAGCAGTTTACAGAAATAATGATAAATCCAAATTTAACCCGAAAGCAGATCATTACTCAGACTAATTTACTGCGAAACAAGGTTGATGATAGTAGTGATGAACTGGGAGACACCCATTTCCTCCCATTAAACGAAAAAATCAGAAACTTGTTAAACCAAATAAATAGTGAAGATCCACAATATTCAAAAGATTGGAGGCCACTTGTTTCTAAGATTTTTAATGACAGGGTTAAATATACTTTTGACGAGTACGTTTTTTATAACACGCAAGGAGGTGATTCAACTCTTACCAATAAATTGCGTGTAACACGCCAAAGGGCGGCTGATTCAGAGGTTTTACATAGACACATGATGGAGCAGTTTAGAGAAAATAGTGAGCAATGGAGCTTAGATGATGTCGAAAAATATTTATATGACTACCTTGGTCCGTTTGCTAAAGAAGTCGAAGAACGATTAACAACTATCACTGGCTTAGAAGGAAGTGCCACACCAATTTTAAATTTTGAGAGGCTTTCACCAAAAAACCAAATGGAGATAGATCGGCTTAATAACCCCTCATCCATAAGAGGGGCAAGACTATTATTAAGAGGACGGGAACCAGAACAACCCATCACTAATTAAACATGGATAGCTACTTAGAAGATTCTATTTCTGACGGAAGGTTTAACGAAGAAGAAGCTAGAGAGGTGCAAACTCAGCTAATCAAAACCGGGATGACACTTCCTGAAGTAGATGGGAATTACTCAGAATTTATTGACCGATTAGCCAAAGCAGACCAAAGAGAGCAGGATCAGAAAGCCGGTAAGTCTGATATGGAAATGTGGCTTGGTGGATTGGATGCAGGATGGAAAAGTCAGTTAGTCGGCGGGGCAATAGACGGAATGAATGAGCTTAGTACCTTTTTAAACGAGACACTTCAGTTTGGTGAAAGTTTTGATAAATCATGGCGAGCCGCAATTGCACTGCATTTTATGGGCTTTAAAGATCCCGAAATTTACCGGCGGCTTAAAATTGAAGGAAATATATTTGATACAATAGGCCGATTTTTAGAGGTAGCTCCTGAAGTTCAGCCAAGAAATATGCTGGGCAACCCAGTAGAACGCATGAATTTAGAACTAGACTTGCCCACAACTAAGCGTGAGGAAGGATTTGTCAATAATGCAGTCCGTGGGATGTCACAGTTTGTCACTGGTCAAGTAGCCGTAAATGCTTTAGGTGGACCGGTTGGTATGGGAGGTATGACATTTAAACGAGGTCTTACAGAAGGCGCAGTCACTTCCGCAACCGCATTCAACCCCGGAGATGGGAACCTTGCTGATTTTCTTCAGACACTAGGTATTGATAACGTGGTCGTTGACTATCTCAGCACCAGTGACAAGGAACAAGAATCAGAATTTGAAAAAAGAATAAAAAATGGAGTTATAGATGCCGGGTTTGGCATGGCAGTGCATTGGGTTATGGCTGGACTGAAAGGGATTAAGTCAGGCGTAATGCAATTTACTGATGAAGTTCTTATGCCAGCTTCCAAAGCATCCGGGCTGGATGATGAATCAGTTACGGCACTTAGTAGACCTAAAGCGGAAAAACCTGAAGGCCCCGTAATAGGGGAATCAGTTGAGGAAACAGTCGAGCGCACCACACAGCAAATTGACGAGGTTCGTCCTGAAACCTTAATCACCATAGATGATGAAGCCTTTGATGACTTCATTTATATGCGAGAAAACATTCCAGATGAGCAGTTGACTAGCGAAGCCGGGAACCCGGTTCCGTGGTGGGACAACTCCGATGAGTTGCGAAGGCAAGTCAGGCAGGACGGAGGGATTACTGTTCAATGGAATTATATTAATTCAACAGACGAAGCAAAGCAGGCGGCGACACAAATGGAAGTCGCCATTTATGAAAGATTACAGAAAGCCAGAGGTAAAAGCACATGGGCCGATGATGCCGAGATTGCAAAACGCCTGAATCTGATGCCTGAACAGATGCAGAAAATCCCCGGAAGACTGAAACAGATTCGGCATGAAATCTATGCAGGCAGATTACTTCAAGTCTCGGCCTTTGAAAGATTAGTTGATTTAGTAAATGCCTATGATGCTTCTCGTTCTGCCGTGGATCTTGATGCCATTTATAGGCACTTCACTATAACAAGTTCCATGACCGAGTGGCTCGCAGGGGCAAAATCCGAAGGTGGTCGCTTACTGCAATCCTTACAGATGCCCGTGCAATCAAGTTCCGCAGGAATGGCGAAGCTTCAAACTTACATCAATTCTTATGGTGGGCAGGAAGGGATAGATACTCTTATCAGCCTTGTTCGTGGGATCAACCGGGACCGCAAGCATGGACCGGCAGGCCGTTGGTTAGATGTATTAGATGCTTGGGGTCGTGAATTTATGAAAGGGTTGAACTGGACAAAAGAGCTAGTCGTGGACACCGCAATTATGGGCATGATTTCTTCTACGATTACTCTGGGAAGGAATATATTTGGTAATACTTATATGGTAGCAGACAAAATCTCTCGAACTGCTTTTAGTGAAGTTGTTTCGCCTGTTGTGGGTGGATCTACTGAAAAATATGAAACGGCTCACATGATATATGGGGCCTTAAAGGTGCTTCCTGACGCAGTGCTTCGATCCACGATTGCCATGATTACCGATAAGCCACAGTCTAAGCTTTTCAGGAGTGAGTTTTATAAATCAAGTCTTGAGGGAAATTTAAATGTAAGTGGGGATATGTTAATTTCGGACGGATTAAGATTTCTAAACAAGTCTATCTATCTGCCGGGGCGGGTGAACATGACACAAGACGAGTTCTTCCGTTCTTTAAATCTTGGGATGGAGCGTGAAAGGCTTGCACACCGCTATGCTCTAAGAGCTTCTAATGACGGCATTTTGCCGTATCGTCAGGCAAAGAATGATCTGCTCTCCAAGAACCCGGAGTCTCCGATGCGGATTCATTACCATGACATGAGCAAGAAAATGGCATCGGAAGCATCGGATCAAATCTTTGCAACTCCTGTCGGAACTAAGCCTTCATGGTTTAATGTCGGTGGTGGCAAACAGTTGTCAGTATGGTTGAACGAACTAAGAAATGAGCCTACCGGGATAGGCCGATTAATGTTCCCGTTTTATGGGACTGTCATCAATATTGACCGCAATGCTCTTGCCCGGATTCCGGGGGCCAATCTGCTTATAAAGGAATCAGTCGATAATATTCTAGGAAGAAGTGGAAGGGATGCCCAAATAGATGCAATCGGGAAGTTGTTTGTCGGAACCGGCATTGCGACTTATGCGTGGGAAATGATGGAAAGTGACGAAATGACTGCCGGTTTTCCCCCGCCATTGGAAGCAGACGACAACCCGATACAACATCCATATTTCATCCCTAGCAGAAAATATCTCCAAGATTCTTCATGGCGACCTTACGCTTTAGTTTCTGAAGAAGGATACCGATCTCTTAGGGGTTTGGACCCAGTTGCCATGATGATGCAGTTAGGGGCTGACTCTTGGGTAATGCACAAAATTCTCACTGATGGAAATTTAGGTGGAGGTTTATTTAGAACAGATAGTGAAGCAATTGCATCCACAGATGCGTGGCTTGAAATGCTTAAATATTTCACCATTGCCGCAGGGACAAAAATTGACGAAAGGCCATTCTTAAAAGGGTTGTCTGATACCTTGGCACTTTTTAGTGAAGACGATCTTAGGCACAAAGCCGTTCTTTCCAACCTTATTAGTTCGGTTAATCCTCTGAGTAGCTATTACGGCGCACTCCGGGCGGCATGGGCCAGATCAGAAGATGCCTATCAGAGAGATTCCAAAGCACATGATGCCATAGATCAAGCCGTGTTGAACTGGCAGAGAAGAAATCCTTGGCTTACTGATTTCACCGGGTCCGGTGGCTCCACTAAGTTAAACCCAAGAGTCAACTTTATGGGCGATCCCCAACTTATTTATGCCGTTACTCATTGGCTTGGAGAAAAGGAAAGTCGTGCGGCACAAGCATTTCTTAACATTGCTTCTGTATCTCCCATAGATAAAAACCCTCTTATGGAAAAGATTCGTGAGATTGGAGGGGTTAAAACAGATTTCCCATCTCGATGGGTTGCTATACAAGTGCCTGCTGAAGACGGGACAAAACGGGAGGATCTCACACAGGAACAACAATATGCTTGGGTTATGGAAGCCGCAAAGTTAAACAGGGCATCTTTTAAATCTATGTTTAAGAAAGATAAAGAAGGAAATTGGTCTTCACCTCAACTTGACGGACTCCCAGCAGAACAACAACGTGAGTTTATTGATGGGCTTCTTGGTAAAAATAGAATTATCTCAAGAGATATAGTCTTACGGACTCACCCATCTTGGGAACCTATTGTTGAACAATACCCGCAATTGATAAAAGAAAGAGCTTTAGGTGAAATCTCTGATAAGCGTCCTGCCAGTTACTACAAAACACAATACGAATGGCTGGAATCCAAAACTACAAAAGGAAGTAATACAAACCCTGTTTTAGAACAAATAAGCGAATAACATGGCCTTTTCCTACGTTGAATATACCACAAATTCTGGGGCTAATGGTGGCAAGGACTACACTTACAGTTTCGGCGCAGTAGATCACAACACCACGAACATCAAAGTGACCCTTGGAGGCACTTCGTTGACAGCAAGCCAGTACAGTGTTGTGCAAGGCACAGTGACTTTGACCACAGTTCCGGGTGCGGGATCGGCCCCGTTTGATGCGGCTCTTTCTACATCAAATATTCTTCGTTTATACCGGGAAACGAACCGAACTACTGCGGAAGTTGTCTTTTCGGCAAATGCCGTAATCCAAGACGAGGATCTTAACACGGCAACGGACCAAGGGCGTTTCCTTGCTTTGGAAGCCGTGGACCGGGCTAATGAGTCGATCACCATTGACACTGCGGATCTTACGCAATACGACATCGCCGTTTCGAGTGTTAATAAGCGCATTACCGGGGTTGCGGAACCATCAAATGATAATGACGTTGCCACTAAACTTACTGTTGCAAATGCGACACTAGGGACAGTCGTTGGCACAACTTTGACATCACCCGTTATCAATACAAGTGTTTCGGGTACTGCAATAGACACGGATCTTACTTCGACTTCTTCAAGCGATGACACTCTGGCTTCTGCAAAAGCAATCAAGACTTATGTTGATGCTCAGATCCAGACAGAAGACACGATTGCAGAATTAAACGATACAACGATCACTGGGACACCCGCAGATAATGAAGTTCTGGCCTATGACACCTCATCTTCAAAATGGATTAACCAGACTGCGACAGAAGCGGGGTTGGCGACAACAACTTACTCAGATACGGGTGATACAACAACAGAAGCAAATGCTTTATCAAACTCAATTGTGTTCAGCATCGCACTCGGATGACCTATGGCTAAATTTGTAGTTAGAAAACAGACGCTCAGTAACCACTCTGGAAGCGCAATAGATACTTTTGGGGATGCCACGACAAGAGTTGGGGGTTCTCTGACCAGCTTAACATCTCAAAAAGGCCATGTCCTTATCGGATGCAACGTGGCGAATATACACACTGCGACTGTCACAGTTGATGTTGCTTTGGTGGATGATGGTAGCCCTGACAAGGTTTATTACATTGCCAAAGGGGTTTCAATTCCGGTTGGAGGTAATGTGGAACTGGTGGATGGTAAGATCGTTATTGACCTAGACACTACTGAAGTTCATGCCATTTGTAGTGTGGATCAAAAGGCTGACATTATTGTTTCAATCTTGGAGAACGCATAATGAAAAGACAAGGAAACGGCTCACTCACTCAAGGTGATTTTACATCTGTAAAAACCGATGACAATGGTATTACTGGACACGTTAGTTCAACGCTAAGTGGGGTTTTAAGGAATCCTAAATCCATAAAAAGTTCAGTTACGATTTCGGCAGATGAAAACGTAGTCATGGCAGGGCCAGTGGAAATTTCTAGCACTGGAAGTTTAGTTGTGGAAGGAACGCTGGTGATCGTATGAGCAACATCGTAATCCCCGATGGTGGGAATATAGGATCTGCATCTGATACTGATGCTATTTCTATTGCTTCAAATGGTAAACCTACGTTTTCACAAGGGATAGCTAATAGTGGGACTATTGATGCAGGGACTATTGCTGATGCAGTAACTCAACCTGCTACTGATTATATTTGGGGTAAAGTACAGACCATTACCGCTAATACTTCTTACGAAATGATTAATTTGTCTGGGACTACTAATCCATACATTACATGGAGTGGATCTATAGCTTCATTTGGAGATGGAGGAGGAAGTATAGTAACAGGAACAACAGTACATGACTTAAAATTTAGGACAAAAGGTATTTATTGGATTGGATTTAGTCTTACTATGATTGGTTCTAATAGTGAAACCACAAGATACATATATGCAGTTATAAGAGGAAACGGTTCTGCCTCTGAAAATGGTACCGAACTGGCTTACGCTATGGACAACATACCCGACACAAATTCTGGGTCAACAGATTATGGAAATTGTATGTGTTTTTATACTGGATTGTTTAATGCAAATGATCAGATAAATTTTCAGGTTTATAATTCTGCTACAAATGCTGACCTACATAATTCATCACACATTTCAGTTTATAAAATCAAATCAGTTGCATAATGCCCACTAAACAAAAACAACATGAGTTCTGAAATAAAAACCAATACTATATCTGAAGTCACATCTGCTAATGGTGTTAGTATTGATGGACTAAACATAAAGGATTCTGCGGTTAATACTGGTGCTATTGGTTCTTCAGTAACAGGAAACTGGGGTTGGAAATTATTGCAGACAATTACGTTTGGAGGTTCTAATTCGACAGTAGATGTAGGATCATCGTCACTTTTAACAACTAGCTATTCAACATATAAAATAATTTTAGAAGATATTTTTTTAGCAAATGCCGTAAATCTAAGACTCCAATTTTATATAAATAGCTCTCTAGCTGATTCAACTGGTTACGATTATCTTTCACATGGTTATGATTCAGGTGGTACACATCGAATAGCAAACAGCCATAGTGAAGCCAATATGAGAATTAACACAATTGCTTATAATGGAGTTGCTGATGTTATTGGAATAAATGCTGAAATGACAGTAAATAAACCTACTGATACTAGATGGCATACAACTTATTGGACGGGTGGGTTCCATAATAGTAGCAATTATATAAACCGGTTTGTTGGTACGGGTGGACACGCTAGGAATCAAAATACTGGTGATAAAGGTGCTTTAACAGGATTTAAAATTTACACAAGTAATTCAAGTAATCCTTCGAGAGGAACGATAAGATTATATGGAGTTATAAATGCCTGAATATTTAAAAGTAAATAATGGTTTCCCTGTTGAATACAAAGAAGGAGATACTGATTACAGTATTGAAATAAAAGCACAAAGAAATTCAATGCTTGCAGAAACAGATGTTTATATGGTTGAAGATTTTCCTACTACTAAAAAAGCAGAATGGAAAGCATACAGAAAAGCATTAAGAGATATGGATTTTAGCGATTCTGACAATATAACTTGGCCCACTAAACCAGAATAATAATCATGCCTAGCGTAATACAAGCCGACCAATTAAAGTCAGCCGATGGTAATACCACTTACCTTAATTCAGGGACACTAAGTAACGTGACTTTTCCCGGCCCTCCGTCATCAGGGACGTTTAATGCTGGGCATATTATACAAATGACAACAAACACAAGCACAACACATGCTAATGGAAATGGAGC
>Ga0098037_1001601_pt1 | contig 10369 bp, 20 predicted proteins | sample 5_EtaG_FD_75050 | JGI IMG/M metagenome (GOLD analysis project Ga0098037, IMG submission 75050) | Marine viral communities from the Subarctic Pacific Ocean - 5_ETSP_OMZ_AT15132 metaG | ecosystem: Environmental > Aquatic > Marine > Oceanic | place: Pacific Ocean | collected 2015-01-08 | reverse complement strand
TTCACCGTCTACATATCTTGCAATGAACCATTTTTTTGATGCGTCTTGAAATGGTTTAAAAGAAATCATTTGGTTTATTGAGTTTTTATACTGTTTCATTTTGATTTATTTAAATTAAAGACCTTTTGATTTTTCTTTGATTAGCTGTAGTCATTTTTCAGCATTTTTGCAAATTTAGAATTGCTGTCTGTAAAATTTAAACTGTTACTATTGAACTGACCTTTTACTGTCTCAAACATCCTGCTTTGCAAGATTTGTTTCTCTTTTACTTTGTAAAGATACTAACAATTTTTAATATCTGCAACAGTAATCTAATTTATTGCATACTTGCCAAAGTTAGGTTTAGAGAGAATACTGTAAGTTCCGTAACGTAAAGCGTCTACTAAGTGGTTGTGATTATCTATTGGTTTGTTAATCATCTTTCCGTTTCTATCTTCTTGCCACTTATAATTTCTAAACTCTTGTATTGCATTATTAGAATCTTTAGTTAAATGTATCTTATATCTTTTAAGCAGATCTATTCCTGCATTGATACTATCTCTTCCTTTTATGCTAGGTCTAATATTCCAACCCATTCTTCTAAGTTCATCTATTAACCTTACCTCTGCTGAGTCTGCCCATATTAACTCTCTATTAATATTCATCTCTCTTAAAAAGTTGTTTATGTCAGTTGTAGTCATTAATGTTCTGTATAAAAATTCTTTAGCGTAAAGATTGTATCCATCTATCCAAATCCCTATTAAAGTTGTTGGATCATTTGTGTACCCAAAGTCCATTCCGTAACTCAAGAACTTAGCCTGTTCAGGAATCTCCATTACTTCTAAATATCTAAATATTGTTGACTTAGTGATTCCTTTTATTCCTAGTCCATAAATTTGCCAATATTGTTCGTCTGTTTCTTTTAGTCTCTCAATCTCTTGTTTAATACTTTCTCCTAAAAAAGGATTATCTAAATAAGTTGTTTTAAAAAATGCACAGTCATCTCTAGGGATCACTTTATCGTAAATCCAATGATATTCATCTGAAGGATTGTAATCTAATATTACTTTCTCTTTTGTTCTGAATAATAATTGCTGCCAATCTTCCCAAAATAATTCGTTTGCTTCATTGATAAATAATAAATCACGCTTTCTCCCCCTTACTTTCTGTGGTTGATCTAAAGATATAAACTCAATTAAGTTTCCATATAAGATGTATTCGCTTGAAGATTTATTATGTGACTCTTCCCTGTACATTCCATAACTTCTAAGAATGTCTATAAAATCTCTCATTACAGAAGCTCTTAAAGAAGGAAAAGTCTTTCTACATATTGTTATTGTTTTGTTTTTATTGTCAGGGCAGTAATAAAATATTAGCCAAATAAGGATGTTATAAGTTTTTCCTGATCGAGTTCCTCCCTGCTCAACTATTATTTTCTTGTCTGTTTCTAAAAGATGTTCACAGACAATATTAGTATTAATCGTGGATTGCTTCTCCACTTTTTATTATATTAATTTTGATGTCATTAGGCAAACCTTCTGCTCCTGTTATTTCTTGTCTCTCAACATAACCTCTTTTTTTTCCTTTTGTTTTTAAGTAAAAAATAGTAGCAGATGTATTTCCATCTTTGATCTGTTTATGTAATTGACTCTCAGCAAAATCTAAAGCAATGTTTTGTATATCTTCTACACTCTCTTTAAACTGATCATCTTTCAACCATTCATAAAAAGTACTCCTAGCTATTCCAACTTGCTTTACTGCTGTTGTAACTACTCCTAATGATTTTTCTAAAGCTTCTAGTGTAGCCTTTTTTATAGTGTCCGATTTGTCCATCATTTCTTAATTGAATTAAAGAATTCTAAACGAGCTTCATCGTTCTTTTTAAACATTCCTATTAGTTTGGTTGTCGTTGTCCAAGTGTCGTGTTTCTTGACTCCTCTCATTTCCATACACATATGTTTAGCAGATAATGAAACAGCAATACCTCTAGCATCTAATTTCTCTTGTAGAAAGTCAGCTACTTGTGTAGTTATTCTTTCTTGGTTTTGTAATCTATGTGCAAAGAGATCTAATGTCCTAGCTAATTTACTTAGACCTACAATCTTTTTATTTGGTATATAAGCTATGTGTCCGTAACCAAAAAAAGGAGCGATGTGATGTTCACAAAGAGAATAAAAAGGGATGTTAGTTTGTACTATCATTTCATCATAACCCTCACTACTGAAAGTTGTAAAGTTCCATTCAGGAATAGTTAAAAATTGTTTAAAAAACTTAACATATCTTTTAGGTGTTTCTCTAAGTCCTTCTCTCTCTACATCCTCTCCAAAGTATTGTAAAAGTCTTGTTACATTATCCTCTATGTTTCCGTTATGATTTTCCCAAGGAAAGACAATCCACTCCTGTTTGTACTCTTCTCTTTTATCTATTAGTACAGCAAATGGTTTATTATATTTTTTATATTGTTCTAGTGTCGCACCGCTATCAATCAAGTCGTCTACAATAACATCAGCATCCTCTATTCTATCTACTGCGTTTCCTAATATACCTGCTACAATTTGACCTGCTCTTGGAACTCCATAAAACTTTGTTCCTTCATCAAACTTAGATTTAAGAAAGTCAGCTCTATTAAAAATTTCTTTCCAATTTATATTAGTTTTTTCCATAGTGCTAGGTTCATTATTAAAAATAAAATAATTAATGTAGGTAAGTTAATATGTGGTTCTCCACAGAACCCTGTTAAGTGTTTAATAAATTCAATCATACTCCTGTTTTTTTATTCCAAATGTCAATGTGCAATCTAGTTGTAAAATTTAAATGATTACTAATTGCTAAGTTAACAACTTCTTCTTTGTTTTTATTTAATAGATCCTGATTTTCTCCTGCAGGCATTAAATAGACTTTTTTCTTATCTAATAAAAAAAGGTAATCATCTTGGATTTCTTTCCAATCTTTTTCGGAACTAACTACAAACTTAAAAATAGTCTCCTGTTTATTTAGTTCTTTTATTACTTCAGGCTTGTAAGTAATGCTTTTATCGTTTCCACTATTAGTTAACTTAGGACTGCAATTAAATAAGTTAATATTTTTTAAAAGGTATTCACTTGGTAGGATAGTTCCATTAGTTTCTACTTCAAAAAAAGCATCTACATTAAGATCAAACTTAACATATTTAATAAACTCTTCTAATTGAGTTTGTTGCATCATTGGTTCTCCACCTGTTAAAATTATATGTGCACCATTTTTAATAGCTTCAACACAATCTTCAGGTAAAACTTCTTTTACTTCTTTGCTTTGTGCTTTCATCCAAACCTCTACTGTATCACATCTCCACTCAGCATCGTTGTGTAGCTCTCCATCAAATTGAGTTCCCATTCCTCCACACATTAGATTACATCCTCCTAATCTTACAAATACACTAGGTATCCCAACAGTCTTTCCTTCTCCTTGAATAGAGTAAAAGACTTCACTAATCGCTATCTTTTTCATATATAATTGTACTTGATTTTGTCTCTGCTAATTCGATCCTAGTTATAGGTAATTTTCCTTCGTTTCTTATTCTATTAAAAATCCAAATAGCCATATTTTCAGCACTTGTTTCAAATGGTACAGATATAAAAGGTTCATTAGCCATTCTAAAAACATCTACTAGTGGATCTTCCGCAAACAATATAAAGTGGTGATCATATTTTTTTATAATAGGTTCAGCTATTTTATCTATGTCAGAAAATAACATCGTTACTCCATCAGTCATTTCAGTAAATTTAAACTCACAAACTACATCGTAAGTGTGTCCGTGTAATCTTCCACACTTCTCTCCTGCGTTTTTATTTCTATGTCCTGCGTAGTAGTGATATTTTTTTCTAATCTTAATCATTAATTTTAATTTTGATTTCCTGCGTAACCTTCGTATATTTTTTTAAACTGTTCAGCAGCAAAAGTTTCAGTTCCAAAGTATTTTTTATTATGGGGAGTTTTATGTAATGGAAATTTTTTATTTTTAATCGCCTCCCACTTCTCAAATCTACTACTCCAAATATTTTCTTTTAAATTTCTAACGTGATTAATTCCTGCTGTTGTTTCTATCTTTCCATACTTAACAGGAGCTAACCAACTTGTAGAATCTGAAGAGGAACAGAACTTAAATTTATCTAATTTCTTTTTCTCAGTAAATCCTAATAAATGTATATCAATGTCAGGTTTTTTGTTTTTTATATAATTTGCTAATCTGTAAAGGTATTCTTTCTTTTTAATAAATCTTAATTCAGGAACACTAAGAGCAATGTAATCAGAAAACTCGATCAGCCTGTCTAATCCTTTTTCCTTATCTTCAAAATGGAATACATTTATAATTCTATTTGAAAGTTTTTGTTTCATCTTTATACGATACTCCCAAGCTTTCTCTACTCCTAATACTTTTTGACAGTCTACCTCAACCATCGTTCCATTATACTGTTCGTGTAATACATAATCAGTTAAGCACTCGTACCATTTGTCCAAATAAGCTTCATCTTTCTTTCCTTTAAGAGATCCAAACATCAAAGTAAAGAGTCCACTATCTAAAATGTAGTGGTTGTATTTAGATGATATTTGTTTTATAATCTTCCTGTCATCCACCTTTCCATTCTTAAACATTTTATATACAAAAGGAAAAGCAGTTCCAAGTCCATAATTAACTCCTGCTGCCATTGAACTTATTGCGTGATTCATTTGCTCAGTTCCTGCAAAGTGAACTTTAATGTTCTCTTGGTTTTTTATAATCATATTTCAACCCTTGCTCCTCCTCTAGAATCTTCAAAGACTTCTACCCAAACTCCTCCATCTTCTTTTAAGAATTCTAATAAGTCTTGTGCTATCATTTCACAACTCATAGCTTCAAACCGACAAGGACTTCCATAAGACTCGTATAAATAGTCTTTAAGATGATCCTGCATTATAAAGATTTCTTTTTCTCTATTTAGGTCATCAACTTTTAAACCTGCTCGAATTTGAAATGTGTGTCTGTGATCGTGTTCTAAAAAAGAAACTACACTTGGTGCATTAGGGAAGTGATGAAATCCCTCAATGTCAAAATCTAATATTACTGTTCTCATAATTGTTTGTTTACTATAAGATCGTAAATAATTTTTTCTTTTCCCACTTTTTCCTTGTCTAATATTTCTGTTAACGTATTGTAATCTTCTTCTGTGTATTCTAAAATAATTTTATGTTTACTATTTTTTTTCTCTAAGTCTCCTTCCTCAAAAAAATCTTCTAAGTCTACATCTTCTTCAGGATTCCAAACATCTAAACCCCAATCATTCAAAGGAAGTTCACTCCATCCGTTAGCTATTCCATCCCAATCCCATTCTCCAAAACCAACATTGTCTTTTATAATGAACTCTTTTTTCTGCTTTTCAGTCCATCCTTCTGCTATTATAACGTCTATTTTTGTTAATCCTGCTTCTAAACAAGCTTTTAATCTCATATTACCTCCTAAAACTATCATCTGATCATCTACTACAATGGGTCTTTTTTCTAGCATCTCAGGAAATTCCTTTATAGAATTAACTAGCTTTTTAAATTTGTAATCTTTTATAACACGAGGATTTTCTGTGTTAGTTTTAATTTTAGAAATATCTACTTTCATAATAATTTTAGTTGGTTCTTATCTCTGTTAATATGGAATGCAGTCATATTATCACTAACTGTTCCCCACTCTAGGTTTGTATAATGATTGTTGGTTTTATTTTCGTCTAAGTGATTAATGGTGCAGTATTTTTCTCTGTTATAACACTTTATAAATGTACAGGCAACAACCCTGTGTATGTAACATCTCATCAATTTTTTATCAATAGTAAAATTAACCATTTGATAAGGAGCATTTTTATTTACTTGTGGTTTTTTAAACTTCCCTGTTTTTGTTATTCTAATTTGTCCTCTTCTATTTACTTCATATCCGTGTAAATAAATTGTAGTGAAATCAGTACAATTCCAATAACAAGCAGGAACAAACTCGTTTAAAAATTTATTTTCATATTCAAAAAAAGAAAGTTGATTTCCCATTACTCTAACATCAATTCTTTTTCAATCATATAAGTAAAAATCTCTGCTACACTTGGGTCACAGTTATCTATTATTTTTTTAGCTTTTATCTTTTTTGCTTTTCCTACAGTACTTGCACTAATCAACATATCAAAGTACCCATCTAATTTTTTATTGTATTTACAATACATTGGGTAATTTCTGTATGCGTGTAAGGCTGTCGAATGATCAAAACTCTTTCCTTTATTTTCAAAATAGTCTCTTATTGATTCGTAAGTCATTCCTTCTACTTCTCGCATAATATAAACAAGTAAAGATCTTATTTCAACAGTTTCTAATCTTCTTGTGTTTTCAAAAGGATCAATGTCTGTTATGTCTTCTAAAAGTTTAGATATGTAATTTACATAGTTGTAGTTAGTAATTCTTTTTTTGCTTTGGTATCTATTTTTTTTCATAAAGTTTCGTGTATTAAATATTCGTTTAAATCTTTTTCTACATTGTTAATGTATTCTTGTATTGCTCTTTCACATTTCTTTTCCCCATCGTAATAAAATTCCTCAGAAACATTACAAACTTTTGGAACTAAACTTTCCTTGTCAATAGCTATAAATATAAAATCTTTATAAGAAACATTAAATAGATTACAATAAACATAACATTGAAGATCGTAAGAAAAGTTTCGTGCTGAGTACTTAAACTTAGAAATTTGTGTTGTAGTTTTTAAATCAATTATTCCACCACTACTTGTAATTATATCTGCTTTTCCTCTAAAAGGCATTCCCATAACTTCTCCTGCTATTGGGATTTCAAACTGAGCCTTATTTAAGTATTGAACTAATTGACTATTTTTTAGAAAGGCGTCTGCTAATCTTTCTGCATCTTCTTTTTCTTTTATAGTAAACACCTTTCCAAATTCTTCTTTTGCTTCTTTAAATTTTCTAGTATTCTTGCTCTGAACATCTATAAATTTTTGTGCTTCAAAAACGTGAGGTTCTAAAATAGCAGTATGAAACAACCAACCATCTCTAAGAGGTTGTGTTTCTGATTGTCCATACTTTGTTATGTAATAATATTTTTTATAGGAATCTAGTAAGAGTTTTGCTGAGCTACTACTTAGCATATTTTTTCCACATAACTTATAGTAAAATTCGTCACTATCCATATTATGTATCAGCTCTTCCTTACTCCAAACTGATCCGTCAAGTAGTTTTATTGTACTAACGTCTTTCATCCCAATCGTCTTTAAGAATTACTTTGCTTTCTATTAAACTGTCATAGTCCTGATAAGAATCCATAAGTGCGTGCCTTAGAGTTTCTATGTCATCCCATCTTGCTCCGTGTGGGTTATCATCCCAAGTATATTTTAATTCCTGTACTACTTTTTTATTCTTGTAAATAGTAATTGAATACTCACCACTACATTCTAGTTTCCATTGAGTACTTTTTTCTCTTTTGTCACTTTCTTCTAGCTTAGTAATAAGTTCTGCTTTAGTACATTTTTCTAAAGTATCATAATAATCTTTATGGAAGTGTCTTTTATCTTCTTCCTTTTTTATTTTTTCTAAATCACTATAAACTGTAGGTCTTGATACACCAAGTAATTCAGAAATGTTGCTCTTTGATATATCAGGATTTAATTTTAATAATTTTTCTAAAATATCCTGTCTTTCTTTTGTTTCTTCTTTTGTAAAGATTGCAGTTGTTTTCATAATTCTATTTCGTCTATGTTTTCGTAAATGTAATCTAAGTCTTTTAATATAAACTTTCTTTCATTTTCAGTTATATCAGTAACGTGTCTTAAAGTTAAAAGTAAATTACTAACTCTTCCTAATGCTTTTCCTATTCTAACTGAATTTCTTCTGTTACTGTCTTGGTATTGAGTAACCAATTCTTTGTATGATTGTATTAATGTTTCGCTCATAAGTTTTTAATTTTCGTTATTTGTTTTTCTCTTAATTTATTTAATTCAGACTCGCTTCTCCTAGCTCTGTTAATTGCTCTGATCTTGTCCTCTCTGTATTCTGAAATAGCTAAATGATAAAGTTCTTTTTCGTAAATTAATTTGTTTGCTATTAAAGAAACTTTTATTACCGCATCCTTTAATAAATTTAACTCTTTATTATTAGGCTTGCTTTTATGCCATTTACTAACTATTTCTTGAACTATTAGTAAATTAGTGGATAAGTCAACATTTTCCAAAACATCGAATTTTTGCTGTGTATTATATTTTCTTACATCCATAATGTAAAGTTACTAAAAATATTTAATAATTACTTTATATGGTAATCAATAGTTGCCGATAAATTTTCAGGAATTAAATAACAAGGCTTTAGAATTTTCTTTTTAGTCCATAGAGTTGTATCAGGACACCACATCTCTTTAGGTTCAGGCATTTTTAATTTATTTAACCAAAACATATAACTACCTTTAGGATCACTAATAAAATATAATTTTACAATGCTTTCGTCCATTTCAAAAAGTTTATCGTATTTATATTTTTCTAACATTTTATCTTCGTAGTATTTATTTCTAAACTTCATTTCTACTACGCAGTCAAATCCTTTAGGTGTTTTTCCTTTAGCATCAAAATGCTCGTATCCACCTCCACACCATTCTAACTCCCAACCATCAAAGTTAAGAAGTGTTACTAAAGCCTTTTCCCATATATGAACTTCTTCTATTTTCAAGAATGTCCTCTATCGTGGATAACATTTATTTGATCTATCCAAGTGTTATAAGTTTTCGGACTGCAAGAGCAGGGAATGTAATAAGAATGTTTAAAATAAATAGAATGAATCCTCGCCATCAATTCCTGTTCATCTGCTGTCATTGTATTACTATCATTGGATCTAAACTCTTGCCATTTGTCCCAATGTAATTTAGTCATTTTTATTTCCATTCCTATTTATCTTTAGATCGTTTAAAAATTTTCTTCTATCGTTGCAGCCACAACTTTCATATCCTAAAATGTCAAACCAAATTTTATTATGTAACCATTTTATACCTGTTACTTTAAATATTTTTTCTACTAAATCTCCTAATTTCATCTTTCTAATTTTATTGTATTAGATACTATTTTTTTTAATTCTGACTTTACCTTTCTATAAGTATTGTAAATTGAATAATAACTAATGTTAGTTTTGTCTGAAAGTCCTTTAATAGATTCTCCACCTTCGATGTATTGGTATATTTTTTTATCGTACCAATGTAGGTCATCTAAAACTCTATTAACTTCTTTGTATAATTGATTAATGTCTGCTTCATCTGATAAATAAGATTGCGTGTTTTTATCTAAATTATTTTTATAGTGATTTATAAACTCTTCTGTGTCAATACTCATTAAATTAACTCTTCCTTGTTTTCTAGTTAAATCTATAAACATTGTCCTTAAAGTTCTAAAAACATAAAAGTAATTTATCTCTGTGTCGCTATACATTATGTTAGTTCCTTTAGATATTAACCTGTGCATTTTAATATACATTTCTTGTGTTAGATCTTCTGCTGTATCTCTATTACATCCAAAGCTTACTACTATGTTAATCCAATCATCGTGTTTTTCAGCTAAAAGATCTAAAATTGATTTCATATTTTAAACCAAGTAATATGAAAACCAAAAAATAAAAACATAAAAGTTATTTGTTCGTAAAACTCATCTTCACTAACATTTTCTTGATCAGGTTCTAGGTTTGGATTATAATAAAGAACACCTAAAGAAAGACCATAAACAGGTATTGGTTGAATGTTTACAGCGGTATTATTTATATTAAAATCTATCAAAATGGTAAATTAGTTTGAACTCTTTTTGGTAAATCTAATAAATTTTTTCCATTTATCTCAAATCCGACATTATTACGAACACTTCGGATCTTAATAGGATCATCTATTGGAGTAGGTCTTCCACCGGTATCTACGTCTTTTACCTTTCTTACGTGGACCATTGAGTTCATCCATTCTGATGGGTGTTGAACATACCTGTGAAGTACTATAAAATCATCTGCCCTGTTCACGAATTTCCCACCACCTTCTACATCACTAGCCATTGGAGGAATTGGATGTCCTGCGTATTCGTGTCTATCAAAATGTTTCTTTCTTAAAGAGTCAGTACTTGCGTGAGTATTGAGCCAAATTGATATGTTATTTTTTTTACAAAAAACTCTCATTTCACTACAAGCTACGTAGTCGTATTCGTGTGAGTTATGATTTTTAGATAACTCTTTATCTTTAATCATTGAATTGTAAGGGTCAATTAAAAGACCATCAAAGTTCCAAGCCTTTTTTACTTGAGCAGAAAAATCTATAATTTCTCTATGTGTATAAAGTTCAGTTGGATCAATAAATTTAAAGTGATTATTTACAAACTCGCTTCTTT
>Ga0098037_1001598_pt1 | contig 10380 bp, 17 predicted proteins | sample 5_EtaG_FD_75050 | JGI IMG/M metagenome (GOLD analysis project Ga0098037, IMG submission 75050) | Marine viral communities from the Subarctic Pacific Ocean - 5_ETSP_OMZ_AT15132 metaG | ecosystem: Environmental > Aquatic > Marine > Oceanic | place: Pacific Ocean | collected 2015-01-08 | reverse complement strand
TGATAAACTCGAAAGTATAGCTAAGGCATATGAAAAAATTATTAATCAACATTATGATACTTTAGCTCAGGAATGTTTTAATGTAGGGGTAAAGGACCATAGATTAGAAATGAAAACAGAATGTGTAATACGTTCGGCTTATTTTAGAGCTACTAGACGTTATGCACAGTGGATAACTAAACAAGAGGGTATTACTAAAGAAACATTAGATGTTAAAGGATTAGAGTATAAAAAATCTAATTTTCCTAAAATATTTGGTAATTTTTTTAAACAAGTATTAGAAGATGTTTTAAAAGGAACACAACAGTCCGAAATAGATAAAAGAATATTAGACTTTAAAAATAAAATATTAAAAGAAATACCTATAGAACAATTAGGTAATCCAACATCAGTAAAAACATTAAACAAATATATTGACCGTAAACCCGTTGGAGGAGAAACATTTACTATTATAGCTAAAGGTGCACCCGCTCCTGTAAGAGCAACTATTAAGTATAATGATTTATTAAAATTTTGGAAATTAGATAATAAACATTCCCTTGTTTTACAAGGTGATAAAGTAAAATGGATTTATTTAAAGAAAAACCCATATAATATCGAAGCATTAGCTTACTTAGATTTTGATATGCCAGATAAAATTAGAGATTTTTTAGATAAATTTGCTGACAAAGAAAAAGTATTTGATACTATTTTATTAAATAAATTAGAAGGATTTTATGATGATATGGGTTGGAAATTAGTTACCAATCCTTATATAAACCAGTTTTTTATATGATATATATTTTTGATGTAGATGGAACTTTAACTAAATCCAGAAATAAAATGGATTTAAGTTTTTTACAATTTTTTTATGATTTTGCTGAACGTAATAGAGTTTGGTTAATATCGGGTAGTGATAAAGATAAGACTATAGAACAAGTAGGAGGTACTATTTGGCATAAAGTAGAAAGGGCATATCAATGTTCCGGTAATCAACTTTTTCAAAATGGTAGATTAATTAAAGAAAATAAATTTGAATTACCTGTACAAACTAGAGTTTGTTTAGAGACATTTTTAGAGGAATCTGAATACCCACATCGTTTTGGAAACCATATAGAGGAAAGACCGGGTATGGTTAATTTTTCAATAGTAGGTAGAAATTGTACCCAAAAACAAAGAGACGATTATTTTAAATGGGATAAAAAAAATAGGGAGAGAGAGTATAGTGCTTGGGAAATTAGAGAGAGATTTAATTTCTTAGACGCTGTTGTAGGTGGAGAAATAAGTATAGATATCTACAATAAAGGCCAGGATAAAGGCCAAATAGTAGATGATGTAGATGATAATTTTACATTTTTTGGGGATAAATTAGAAGAAGGAGGTAATGATTATCCCATAGCTAGGCAACTAATAAAAAGAAAATTAAAAGGAAATAAAATCCATCATGTAAAGAGTTGGAGAGACACTCAAGAGTTATTATATTCCATATAATATTGCGGGGTAGAGCAGTGGCCAGCTCGTTGGGCTCATAACCCAAAGGTCGGAGGTTCGAATCCTCCTCCCGCCACTAATTTAAGTTATATGCAAGTTGAAATATCCATAGGTGAATTATTTGATAAATTAACCATTTTAGAGATAAAAATGGAGAAAATTAGCGATAGTTCTAAGTTAGAAAATATTACCAAAGAATGGAATATACTAAATGATAAAAGCATGAGTATTCTTGCTATATATTCCGATCAGGTATTGTTTAATAAAGTAGATCAATTAGAAGAAGTAAATCGTCAACTTTGGGATATAGAAGATTGGGTTCGTGATTGTGAAAAACAAGAAAGGTTTGATAAGGAATTCGTGGAGCTAGCAAGATCTGTTTATAAATTAAATGATAAAAGATCCGAAATAAAAAAGGCTATTAATATGTTAACTAAATCTAATATAATTGAAGAAAAATCATATAGTTGATAATATAGAAAAATACTATTTAAATGGTTTAACTAAACAAGTAGTATGGGATATTAAAGGTGGTAAATCAACAGTAGAATTTGCTACTGAAACTAAAAATGCCGTTGGTAAAGTTGAATTTGATGTTCCATTACCTGATGGTCCTCTTGCAATCTATAGTACAGATGCCCTATTACGTTTACTAGCTATTACTAGCGAGGAAATTCAAATTGAATTAAGTAAAAATAATACCGGTTTAGTTGATAAATTAAAAATACAAGACAATAAATTTGATTTAAATTATCATTTAAGTGACCTTAGCATAATTCCAGAAGTACCTAATGTACAATCTGTTGATTATGATTTTAAATTTAAAGTAGATGATGAATTTATATCTGGATTTTTAAAAGCTCATAATGCTTTGGAAAAAACCGAGGATGTTACTTTAAACACTACCACTACTAAACAAGGTGAAAATGTAGTAGAAATAGTATTAGGTGAAAGATCACAACATTCTCATAAAGTAAAATTTACTGAGATGGCGGAGTTTACCACTCAGAGTGATTTAATACCTTTTTCAGCTAATGTTTTACGCGAAATATTAGCCGCTAATAAAGGTACTGAAGGACAAATAGAAATAAGTAATAAAGGATTAATGAAGTTAGAATTTAATTCTGATGAAAGTTCTGCAGAATACTTTGTCGTAAGACAACAGTAGTATATATTTATAATAAATGACTGAGACTCTAGGGCGAGCAGTTATGTTTTTATGTTTAACCGGTGAGCTAAAGCCACCACAAATTTTAATGATATGAGTACATTATTTTATGAACGAAATCCGTTCGACATTTTAGTTAGAAATTTTTTTCAAGATGCTGGAGCATATAGACCTCTAGCGGAATCCAAATTACCCCACCCAGTAGATATTTACGAAAGAGAAAATGGTTTAGGCCTAGATATAGCCTGTACCGGAATTCCTAAAAGTGATATAGAAATTCTTATAGAGGGTAATATAATTAGAGTTAATTACGATAAACCAAAAGAAGAAGACCTTGGCGAATTTATCCATAGAGGTATCGCTAAAAGATCTTTTAACCTTGGTTGGAAAATTGATAGTAAATTTGACTTAAATAAGGCATCAGCCGAATTTAAAAGTGGACTATTACAAATTGTTATTCCTTTTGCTAAGGGATCAGAGCCAAAAACTTTGAAAATTAGCTAAATAAGCTCCGCCCTAGAGCTTGGTTATTTTATAAAAATTTCGTATATTGATACAAACAATAAGTTATGGCAAATCCAAATTTTAAAGGAAGACCTGTTGGTTCAGGCAAATCAACTTTTATAGAAGATCCTATATTAGACAATTATAAAATAGCTATTGATGAATATAGCTATAATGTAGTAGATACTATTAAAGGAAAAACTGTGGGGTATCATACTTCATTACCTCAGGCAATTATATCAATTGCAAAGTACTTAATGTTAAAGGAAAAAACTTTTACATTAACTGAATATGCTGAAGAATTTAAACAAACACATTTAAAATTAAAAGAAGCTATCCTAAAATGAGCAGTTCAAGAACATCAAGATCTATGGGGCGTAAATATAGAAGACATAACCCCAATAAAATGACTACTAATAGAGCAAATAAAATACAACAAGGAAAAATCAGACCAAATGAGCAAACTTATACCAGTTAATGGAAATGTTATTCTTCGTCCTATAGAGGAAGAGGAACAAATGTCCGGAAATATTATTATACCTGATATGGGTAAGGAAAGACCTGAAATGGGTGAAATAGTTGCTATTTCAAAAGTATATAATTTTAATAAAGGAGAATATGCACCTACTATACTAGAAGTAGGTATGAAAGTTTTAATCCCTAAAATGGGTGCACAAAGTATTACTATTGAATCAGAAGAATACTATATTACAGCACAAAATTCCATTTTATCAATTATAGAGTAATGACAGAAACAAATTTTGGAACAGAATTAAAAAATAAGTTATTGGACGGGGTTCAAAAGCTTAATAATAGTGTAGCGTCTACTTTAGGCCCTGCAGGTAGAACAGTTTTAATAAAAGATGAAACTGGTGACATTAAAGTAACTAAAGATGGAGTTACTGTAGCTAAAGCCTTTAACCAATTAGAGGATCAAACTGAATCTATAGGAGCAGAATTAGCTAAAAAAGTATCTATTAAATCTGCTAATGAAGTAGGAGATGGAACTACTACATCTACAATATTAGCAACTTCTATATTAGAAGAAGGTATTAAACAAATTAATGATGGTTCTAACCCGGTTAATATTAAAAAGGGTATAGATGAGGCAACTAATATTGTTGTTAAAGAATTAAAAAATATGTCTACTGAAATTTCAGATGATGCACAAATTAAGGAAGTTGCTACCATATCTGGAAATAATGATAAAGAAATAGGTAATTTAATTTCTACAGCCTTAGATAAAGTAGGTAGAGATGGAATTGTTACTATTGAGGAATCTAAAACTGGAGATACTTCTTTGGAAGTAGTAGAAGGTATGCAATTTGAAAGAGGTTATAAATCACCTTATTTTGTAACTGATAACAATTCTATGTCAGCAGTATTAGATGATCCTTATATTTTAATATATGATGGTAGGATTACTCAAGCGGCCGAATTAATTAATGTATTAAATAAAGCAAGTGGTGAAACTAAACCCATATTAATTGTAGCCGAAGATATTGATGGTGAAGCTTTAGCAACCCTAATAGTAAATAAAATGAGGGGTACTATCCAGGCGGTGGCAGTTAAGGCACCTGAATTTGGTGATAGGAGAACTATGGCTTTAGAAGATTTAGCTACAGTTACTGGTGGTCAAGTTATATCTAAAAATAAAGGATTTAAATTAGATAAGATGCAACCTTTACAATTTGGTGAAGTATTAGGTACGGCTCGTAAAATAACAGTTGAAAAAGAAACTACTACTATTATAGACGGTAAAGGTGGTGAGGAATCTATTTCTAGTAGAGCTAATGAAATAAAAACCCAATTGGATACAGCTAATTCAGCATTTGAAAAAGAAAAATTACAGGAAAGATTAGCTAAATTAATAGGTGGAGTTGCCATTATTAATGTGGGAGGTAATTCTGAAATTGAAATTAGAGAAAGAAAAGATAGAGTTGAAGATGCATTATTTGCTACTAAAGCAGCCTTAGATGAAGGTATAGTAGTAGGTGGTGGTACTGCTTTACTTAGAGCTTCTAATGCTATTAAAATAAAAGATAATGATGATATATCTATAGGTAAAAAAATTGTAAAAACTGCAATTAAGGAACCATTTAATAAAATATTAACTAATGCTGGTCATGATATTAATGATATATCTTATAATTCATTTAAATTAATTTCAAAAAGAAATAGTTGGTCGGGATTAAATTATAAAAATTTAAAAATAATTGATTTTAAAGAAGAAGGTATTATAGATCCTAAAAAAGTAACTAGAATTGCTTTAGAAAATGCTTCCTCAATAGCTGGTACTATTCTTACTACTGAATCTATTGTTTATGAGAAACAAAAAGAAAAAAAAGAAGAAATGCCTAATCCTATGGCAGGGATGATGTAATATTTTTATATATTTATAAAGGTTAGGGGTTCGATTCCCCTTGCCTTTACTACTTTAAACCAAGTAATTATTATGAACAAATTTATTTATGTACTATCGTTTATACTCATTGGTATGAGTGTAAGCTGTGAGAAATCAGATTGGTTCTCACCGGAAGATGTAGATCAAATTAGAAGTGATTATCAAGCGCAAATTAATGCTCTTACTATTTCTAAAAATGAGTTATTAACTCAAACTACATCTTTAACGACACAGATTGATGATTTAAATGCTACGATTACTGCATTGGGAGTAACTTCTGATGATCAAGTAGCTGAAATCGCCACTCTTACTACATCAGTAACAACTCTGACAGATCAGATTGCTACACTAGATGCAGAGATAGTGACTCTTAACGCTACAATTACAGCTAATGGGAGTTCCACTACGGCCTTGAATACGCAAATTACTACATTAACTACACAAGTAGCTAGTCTTACAACTGAAGCTACTACTCTACAAGCATCACTTGATGCTGCGGAGGCAGATGTATTAACTTTACAACAATTCAAAGATTTAAGAAGTAAATTAGATACAATGGTTGCGGCAACTATTTCAGATGCAAATCTAAATACTGCTATAGACTCTGTTTCTATTGGATTAACTTCAACAAGTTTAACTCCGGCAACCCTTAAAGGGCTAATTACAGCGGAATCTAATTGGGTTTTCAATAATGCAGTTAAATCTGGTACTGTATCAATGACAACAGCAGCAAGTACCTTTTACGATACTTCTACTGATACTAACGTTATAAACTTTAGAACTTTAGTAACTGAAATGACCGCAGCATGGGATGCAGCAAAAGAGTCACAGTTTATTTTATGGTGGATCGAATTCATTAAAGAATACGAGAATTTATAAAAACTTATTATAGGGGAGCTTTGCTCCCCTATTTTATTTTCGTATATTTACATAATATTAAAAATAATAAGTTATGTATGATTTAACCCTAGATGCTATTAATCACAGACCCAATTTTTATCCTAATAATCGCCAAGCTGATATATCATTAGATAAGGCTAAGGATATAACTAAAAACTATTTTAAAACATATTATGATTTTAACAGTAAGTTGAAACAATATGAGTTAAATGTAGATAAATGTAAAAATATTTTTGCATTGCAAAAATATATTGAAAATGCTGCTGTTAAAGGTTTAACAATCAAATCCAAAATTAATCTAGCAGCAAATTACAAAAATAATAAATGATTAAAGAACATACTTTATTTACAGAACGTTTTAGGCCAACTGATCCCAAAGATTATATTGGAAACGAAGTATTTAAATCAAGTTTAAACCAATGGATTAAACAACAGGATATACCACATATTCTATTATATGGTCCCGCAGGTACAGGTAAAACTACTGCTGCTAAACTTATTACAACTAATTTAGATTGTGATTCAATTTACATTAATTGTTCAGATGAAAATGGTATAGAAACTATTAGAGATAAGGTAAAATCATTTGCTTCTGCCGCGACATTCCGCGCTTTAAAGGTGGTTATAATGGATGAAGCTGATTTTTTAACTATTAACGCACAAGCAGCTTTACGTAATGTAATTGAATCATTTTCTAAAACAACTAGATTTATATTTACTTGTAATTATGTAGAACGTATAATTGACCCTATACAATCTAGAACATCAGTATTTGAAATATTACCCCCTTCTAAATCAGAGGTAGCAAAACGTTGTAAGGAAATATTACATAAAGAAGCATGTAATAATGCTCCCGCTGATATAGTAGAAATTGTAAATAAAACTTACCCTGATATTCGTAAAACACTTAATGTGTTACAATCTTGCATTGTATATGATCCTGCAGGTACATTTTTACAATTAAATAAAGATATAGTTAGCCAAAAACAATATACAGATCAAATTATTGATCTAATAAAATCTAATAAGAATGATGCTTTTAATAAAATTAGACAAATAGTAGCAGATTCAAACATTAGAGATTATAATGAATTATATAGAGCCCTATTTGAAAATCTAGATTCATTCCATAACCCGGTATTAGGTACTATTATTATTTCAGAATCACAGTACCAGTCAGTATTGGCTCCTGACAAAGAAATTACTTTTATGGCATGTATCGCTAAATTAATAAAACCATTTTAAATGCAACAACAACAACTAAATTTCGATTTAAGTAAAACAACACCTATTGAACCACCTAGTGGAGGTAAAATCTGGTTATCCGGAGTAGTTTTACGTAAGGTTTCTAAATTTGTTACAGGTGCTAGTGAAGATGGAATTGTACCAATTCCTATATTCTTTGATCCTGAAACTAAAGAAATATTAGAAGACACTATCCCTAAGGAAATTAGAGAAGATTATAAACATAGCCCTCCAAAGACGCTATAATGAATATATTTGACTGGCTAAATCAAATTTCTTATGATAAACGACCTTGGAATAGTTTTACTAGGGAAGAAAAATTATCTTTCCAACCTTATATGATACGTCGTTTTATATCAATGAAGGAAGATTATATTGAATTAGTTAGTGAGGTTCAAAATGCTAATATACCTTTAAATTATGAATATAATTTTTGGTGTAAATCAATTCCAAAAAGAAAAACATTTTTTAGATATATAAAATCTAAAATAAGTTTGCCTAAGCCAGAATTACTTAGTATATTGTCCGAATATTATCAGGTAAGTAAACGTGAAATTATAGATAACTTTAACTTACTAGGCAAAGATTTAATTAAATCTATACTATTACAAATAGGTATAGATGAACGTAAAACAAAAAATTTATTAAAAAAATAATTATGGCAACAATTAGTAAACAACTTTATGAGATGTTAAAATCTGAGGCAGAAGCAGATAGAAAAAAAGCTTTATTATCCCTAGATTTAATAAAAAATTTCCCTGCTGGTATAGGTGATCATTCTACTAAAGATTTTTGGGATAATGCTACTGAAGCATTAAAATTATTAGCTTCGGCTGATGAAAGAATTGAAACATTAGAAAAATACTTTGACGATACCAAAGAATTAATATAATGGGTGATAGTAGCAAGAAATATGATGAAGAATTTGGAGAAAATGAAAATAGATGGTCAACCACTTCTACTTCAGCTCCTAATTTTTCTAAATCTCAATTAGATTTTGATATAAAATTTCCTACTATTTCTAAGGAATTTAAAAATATATAAAAGGAGCAATTAGATTTATTTTCTAAAAAAATGATGGATTATGGTCTGGGTAATATAGCTCTAGGTGGTAATCTTGAAAATGAAGATGATGTAAATTATGCTTTACAGGGTATACAAATCAGAATAAATGATAAAATTAACCGTTTAAAAAACCTTTTAAAAAACGGTAAAAATTATGTTGAAAATGAATCAATAGAGGATACTCTTATTGATATTTCAAATTATGGTATTATAGGTCTTCTCTTGGGAAGAAAAAAATGGAAATAAATTATAAGACAGATAAGGTTGTATCTTTTTCACAATATTCTACTTATAAATCATGCCCCCATAAATGGTATTTAGAATATGTAAAAGGTTATAGGGATGTAAAACCTAATATGTATTTCGTTTTTGGAACGGCTATACATGAATGTTTACAACACTACTTACAAACTATGTTTACCTCATCAGCTAAAAATGCTGATGACCTTAATTTAAATTCGTATTTTAAGGAAAAAATGGTTGAGGAATATTCCAAATATAAAAAAAAACATGGCCATTTTGCTACACCTGAACTAATGAATGAATTTTACTCTGATGGAGTAGGTATATTAGATTGGTTTAAAAAACATAAACGTGGTAGAAAAAATTATTTTTCAACTCGTAAACATGAATTAAAAGGTATTGAAATACCGTTAATAGCTGTCCCAATTAAAGAAAGACCTAATATTAAATATATGGGTTATATAGACTTGATAATTTATGATAAACGTTCAGAAGAATATACTATATTTGATATAAAAACATCCACTAGAGGATGGTCTAAATGGGAAAAAGGTGATACTACTAAACACAATCAACTTTACCTTTATAAACAATATTATTCTGAATTATTTAAAGTACCTTTAAGTAAAATAAATGTAGAATTTTATATAGTAAAAAGAAAAGTATTAGATTTTGATGATGAGAATATTAAATCCCCTCATCAAGCATATAGAGTACAAAATTTTAAACCAGTTGATAATAAGTTAAGATTAAAAAGAGCAAAGGAAGATTTTACTAATTTTATCCGTGAATGTTATACTGCGGAAGGCAATCCTATAGATAAGGAATTTAATAAAAATATAAATAAACCTTGTGATTGGTGTGATTTTGGAAAAAATAGAGAATTATGTGGGGCTGCATTATCTCCTGAAGAGAAATTTTTTAGTTTTTGAATCCTTATATATTTATATATATAAAAAATAGATTATGACAAAAAATCAGTTACAATTAACAAGTGTTAAAGTTCACAGACATTTGTTTGATCAATTTAAAATTGAGTGTGTTAAAACAAAATTCTCATTACAAAAACTTGCAGATCGGTCTCTCCATTTGTATCTTACTGATGAAAATTTTAGAAAAACAATACATAACCAAACAAATTTAACTTTAGATAATTAATATTTTATGAAAGAAGGTTATATACCAAAGGAGGAACGTAAAAAAATTATGTTTCTTTGTGATGATATTAGAATGCATTCTGGTATTGCTACAATGGCTAGAGAAATAGTCTTAGGTAGCGCACATATTTTTAATTGGGTTAATGTAGGTGCAGCTATAAATCACCCTGAACAAGGTAAGAGAATAGATTTAAGTGAAGATAGTAATAATAGACTAAATATTC
>Ga0098037_1001595_pt1 | contig 10387 bp, 18 predicted proteins | sample 5_EtaG_FD_75050 | JGI IMG/M metagenome (GOLD analysis project Ga0098037, IMG submission 75050) | Marine viral communities from the Subarctic Pacific Ocean - 5_ETSP_OMZ_AT15132 metaG | ecosystem: Environmental > Aquatic > Marine > Oceanic | place: Pacific Ocean | collected 2015-01-08 | reverse complement strand
CTCATTAGCAATCTCTAAAACTTTTTCTAACTTCATTTTAAAACATTTGTTTAATCTTTGATATAAACCTACTCCATCTTGATCTTTTGATTTTAGTGATTTTATTACCGTTCTTTTTAATATGTTCACCTAAACCGTTTCTAATTTCGTTAATAAATTGTTCTTTTTTTAATTCTGTTTTTTCTTTGTCAAACCTAATTAAATTTTCTTCACGTTTTAACTCATCCATACTTACAATTATAATTAAAAAATTCTAACTAGTGAAGAATATAATGAAGGAAATAATGGTTTTGGTAAGTTATCCATACTAAACCACCCCCAATCCATATTTTCATGATCTAATTTACATTGATACTCTTTATCACAGTAACCAATGTAAAAATCAAAATAAGGTATTAGTTGGTTTTGGTGTTCAAAAAATTCATATCGAATATTGTCATCGTTAATGCCGGTTTCTTCTTCTAACTCTCTTATTACTCCTTCTAATGGTTTTTCACCTTTTTCAATACCACCAGATACTATAGACCACCTTTTGGGGTAACTAGCTTCTTTACATCTTTTTAATAATAAAAAATTATTTGTTTCTTTACAAATTAATAAAACTCCTCCGTATTTTCTCATAATATTAAAGTTAAGTAATCATTTAATTTTGTCAACCCTTATTAAAATTTTCATACCAATTTTTTACTTTTAATAATTGTAAAGTTATCTCTTTTTCATTAATAAAATTATATAATTCTTTTTTATTATTTATTACCATTTCTAAAACTAAATCTTTTATTTTTCTTTTTTTATCTAAATATAAATTAGGTAGATCTACTTCACAACTATAATTATCCACATTTTCACTATATATATTCAGTGTTAAATTATCAATAGGTAAGTCATTAAAAAATTTTCTATTTTTCAATTTTAAACTTAATTTATTTAAAGATATTATATTTTCATTAATATTTTTATTTTCTAAATTTTTAATAACCATGTCTTTAACAAATACTCCCCATTCATTTATAAGAATATTTTCTGTATGTGTATGTTTTATTAAACGTTTGTATTGATTATTATTGACAATTAGTTTCATTTTTATTACCTTTACTATATAATAAATAGTAAAAAAATATAAAAAAATGAGTATTTTAATAAGTATTTTACTTTGTTACGGAATTAGTAACATTATAGTATATGGTAGTATTTTTGAAGGTTTACGAGATAAATTAAACTTATATTCTCCAGATTTTTGGGGTAAATTATTTAGTTGTATGATGTGCTTACCTTTTTGGGTTGGTATATTTATATCTTTTACTTCACATTTATTAGGTTACTATCAATTCTCCCCATTGTCATATAATGGTTTAGATAATTGTTATATTGCAATATTTTTTGATGGTTGTTTACTATCAGGTACAACTTGGTTAATACACACCATTCAAGAACATTTTGAGGAATAAAAAAAAGAGGAATTAATTTTCCTCTTTTTTTAGTTTTTTATCTTCTTCATTATGTTTAGGTGGTAGCTCCACATTACTAGGAACATGTCTACTACTTTGTGAAATGTCTATATCTTTTAGAGTTGGTTCTACTATATCAGTAAAAACAAATTTTAATCTTTCTAAATCTTTTAAACTTTTATCAGTAAATAATCTTTTTAGTTCTTCTATTTTAGCTTTAAGTAAAACTAACTTATTTTCTTTTTCTATGTTAACATCAATTACATGTTCAACATGCGTCACAACATCGTCAATTGAATCTTTTGGATCTTTAGGAAAAACCATAAAATAATTTTTGTTATTATTACTAGGTTTATAAGATACTTTATTTGATTCAAACATATCCCAACCCTCTTTAATCACCAAATCTACAACAGGTAAGTCTTTTACAAAACGCAATCCAGTAACATAAGGTCTTAAACTATTTAATTTATTTTGTATCATTTTAAATTTTTATACCTTCAATTAATGTTATTATAATATATGAAATAGACATCCCTAAAATCAATAAAGAAGGTTTATTTAATTTAAATCTATCACCATCTTTAAAACTCCTTACCAAAAAAAACGAATTTCTTATTACGTTTAAAATAGATAGGATTAATAAAAACAAAAATACTTTATTAAGAATGTCTATCATCATATTAATTATTTTTATACTGCTACAGTATCTGACTTTTTTAATTCAGAAACTTCTACTCTCATAGTTTGACAAAGATTTTTAATGTCTTGACACCCTTTTCTTACTCTAGTTCCAGCAGCTTTATTATTTTTTTCGTAAAATTTTACTGCATCTTCTTCTAAATTTGCTACTAATTCTTTTAATGTTTCAAAATTTTTCATTTTTCTTTAATTTTAATTTTTGTTATTTTTCTTCGTTTACACTTTCATTTGTAATACTGTTAGCCGCAGTTATTTGTGCTAAATATTCTGTGAGAGTGTTTATTTTATTATTTACGTTAACTATCGATTCTAATATCTTATTAAAATTCTTCTTTCTTTTTTTGGCTTCAACTGAAGAATTGTTTAAAACATAATTTAAATCCATTTCCAACGTATCTCTTTCAGATATTAAATCTGATAAAACTATTTCTAAAAATTTAATTTTATTATTCATATATGTAACTATAAAACTATTTTGTTATAAAATAAATACTAAATCCTACATTTTTAACTTATAATTCAGACTTTTTTCAAAAATCCTATATAATTCTAGCAATACATCCATATCCGATCTAGTCTTTAACCTATAATAATCAAAAGACATATTAGGGAATTTATCTAATTTATCTAAAATATCTTTTTTAATGGGTGTATAATAAAATAATTCTACATAAAAATTAAAAAAATATTCTTTTAACAAATCTGTCTCCATAAATAATATACCTTCTTTACTAAAATTTTTAATGGTATGGTTAAAACACCAAACAAAATGATTTTTTATATCTTCTTCATTATTTATTACATCATCACCTAAAAAAGTATTATTAACTTTTCTATTAAGAGTCATAATAAAATCATAATATAAATTACACTTATCATAATTTATATTATTTGCCTTATATAACAATGTCATTTCTTCCAATGTTAACTCTTTAGTAATGTACTGTATAAACTCTGCACTATTCATATAACACTAATATAATAACAATTATTACTCGAATAAAGAGTTATTATTAAATAATTTTTTTAGATTCTACTTCTTTTATCATTTGGTAGTGGATTTTTGCAATCCTATCTCTACCCTCTTCACTTAAAAGTAATTTACTTTCTTCTCTATTAGTCATAAAAAAGTTTTCTGATAGTATGGAAGGCATAACCACTTTACGAAGAACCCAAAAGTTAGATTCTTTATCTGCATCCCCATCTCTTGTATCTACTCTCATTTTATGTGTTGGAAATTCCGTTTTTGCCTTTTCGTGTAATATCTGAGCTATTTTATCCGATTTAGTTTCACCCACAGTTGTATATACAGACCAACCGTGTGCAGATTCTTTGTTAAATCCATTAGCATGTACTGAAACATAAATACATTTCTTACCATCACTTTGTTGTCTTTCTCTGTATATGTCATTTGCTTTATCAGTTCTCCATCTTAATGATAAATCTTTTTCTGTATCAACTAAATTAATACATTCAATACCATCTTTTTCACACATTTTAATAATTCTATTTACAACCGATCTATTGAATTCTCCTTCGAATAACTGTGTACCGTCCTCCCACTTAGGTGATCGTTTACCAGGTGTCTGATATACACCGTCTATTATACCTCCATGTCCATTATCTAATATCCATACGTACCCATCACTTTTTTCTATACTGTTATTTCTACTTTCTATCTTTTTCCATGTCTTAGGTCCGACTATACCATCAGTTTTTAAACCGTTTTGTGCTTGAAATCTCATTACTGATAATTCAGTTGCTGGTCCAAAATCACCATCAACAGTAATATTTAATAATTTTTGTAATTCTTTAACATCATCACCTTTACTTCCTTTTTTTAATAACATATTTCTATTTTTTTGTTCTATTATTGGTTTTACCGAATTAACCTTCTCTTTCTGGTTTAATATTTTCATGATAGTATCGGATGTCTTCATCCCACTCTTCAATTTCGTCTCGTACTTGTTCAATAATGAAATCAAAATATTTTTCCAAACTTTCATCACTTAAATCATTTAATAGTTCTCTAATTGGGTTTGGTATTTCAAATCCTGAAATCATATCCGTATATTTAGTTATCTTTAATTCATCTCTAAAATAAATACCTAAAGTATCTTCGTTGTGTGTCATTAAATCACCTCTTAAAGGTTTACCGCTAAAATTTAAAATAGGTAGAAATATGTGTTCACCATCATTATTAGGTACAAACATAGTCATTAAATCTTCCTCAACCATAGAAATAGGTTCACTTTCCATAGGTTCTACAGTCCAACCAGGATATATTTCTCTACCTACTATATTGTCTAAATAATATTTTGCAACGATTACTTTAGTTACTTCATCATAATCTTCTTTACTATATGAAAAATCGTCAAATGCTTCTTCATCAAATAAAACGTCACCAAACTTTTTATAAAAATTCCACATTTTAAAAACATAATCATAATCCTTTAACCCAAAAGCATTAATTAAATCATTAATCCTAAGTGCATCACTCGCATCCATTTCATAACTACTTTTACCAACTCTGTGGTTAAAAGTTTTTTTATTCATTGATTGGTGAATAAACTTAAGAACTGCCTTATCCATTCTAGTTAAAGTTTCTAATTCATCAATAATTGATTCTAATAATATATTTTTAAAATTAAGTTCCATTACATATAAATATAATGAAAGCATAAAAAAACCCCCATAAATGGAGGTTTAATTAGTGGTTTGTGGGTGGTTAATCCGATAATAAGTTTTTATCTTTAACTGATTCCATTAAGTTTTTAAAAACTTTAGTTTCTTTAGTATAATCGTTAGTTTTTGTGTTAGTATCTCCATATTGGAAATCATATAATCTTTTCATTTTATCTACATTTTCATTAATAGATTTTTCATTTCTAAAATTTAATACAGTGGCTTCATTTAAGGATTCATCCCATCTCATTTTAAATGTCTGGTTACCATCTGTCATTAAGAAAGTATGTTCATCAACCTTATAATTTTCAGGTATTAATTCTTTTACTTCTTCTATTGAAGAAAATTCTGTTTTAAAATTTAATCTTTTCATTTTATCATTTTTTGATTCATTGACACCTTTAGTTACCCTAACTCTTGGAGTTTGTTGGTATTCTGTTGGTTCATCATATTTATATTTTTTCTTTAGTTCTCCATTTTTCATTAAAACTTCAAATGTATCATCATTTTCATCAGTTTCACCAAAACCATCTTTAGTACCGAATTCTTTATCATACTCAGAAGTATCGTTTAACTTTTCAATACGGTTCATAAATGACTTAAATACTTCACTACCTTCATCATCATATTTTAATCCCTGCATTCCAGAACCTAACGCTTCTATTTCATAAGGATCAATACCTTTAGGTGAATCCTGTTCTCTATCCACTTTTAATACCGGATCTAATTCTTTTAATTCGTCACCGTAGTAATCTTCTAATTTTTTACCAATAGCTTTTAAAGCATCGTTATTAATAGTTGCATCTTCTTTATGAACTTTTTTATACGTTCTTAATCCATTAGGGGATGTCTCTTCTTTAATTGTTACTTTACTATTCTTAGTTAAAAATTTATTTTTCATTTTATTGTGTGTTTATATATAAATATACATTAATTAGATAATGTATTATTTTTTAAGTTTTAAATTACTTTTTTTAATTATTTTGTTTTCAAATACACTATCTATTTTCATATCTGACGTATTACTTGTGTAAACGCTACCTGCACCTTGATTACAATATGGAAAAGTTTTACACTTTTTCTTTATATTAACAAATTTACCTCCTTTATATGTTGGTATATTTGCACCTCTCCACTCACTTTTATTTTTTGCCCACATCGCTGGTGTTACATATGAGCCTACGGCACCAGCGTAATTTACTGCTTCTTCTAATTCTCCATCCTCCTCTAAGATACCCATAGAAAACATTTTACCAATAGGTTTAGTAATACCGTTTTTAGAAACAGGTATTTCATTTTTTGCAAATCTTCTACTTATAGGTTGTGGTTTAGAATTTTTACTTACATTCCTAAATAAGGGTTGTTCAAATCCTCCAGCACTAACTGCACTTGTCGCTTCTTCTAATTCATCCTCATTAAAGTTTTCACCTCTCCTTCTTTCTAACTCTTCTTCACGTCTTTGTCTTATTTTATCAAAAATATCTTTTTTTGTAAATTTACTTTTGTTTTTTTGTCTTAATTGATCTCTTAATCTGTTAGCAATTTCATTAGTATCTAAATCTTCATGAAATATTTCCATATCGTCCATTATTAATTGTAATTTGTCAGTTTTACTTTTTTCGTACAATTTTTTTTCTATTCTTACTGTTTTTTTATTACCATTTTTACTCTCTACTGCAATTATACAAAAATTAGGATTACTATAATAATCAGAAATATTATTAACGTTTTGAGTTGCTAATTCTGTTGCTTGATCCATAGGTAAGTGATTCTGTTCTATTTGTGTACCAATATTAATTTCTTCTTTCATTTGAGGTGCTAAATCTTGTAATTCTTTTACACCAGTTAAATTTAATTGTGTTTTAAAATCTTTTTTGCTGGTTTCCATCTCTACCACTTCTTCTTTACCCTTTTTACATTTTAAACTCATTAATTTAATTAGTTGTCTTAAAATATTGATTTGTTTAGTAGGTATTTTATCACTGTGTTTATCCACCAATTTATTTAATACCTTATCCGCAACTTTTAGTTGGGTGGTATTGTTACAAGACATTATGATACCTTTTACTTTGTCGTAGTCTCTTTTAATATTTTCCATTATTTTATTGCGTTTTTCCAAAACATACGTCTCATCCATAATTCTCTATAAAGTTGTTCTAATACATCTTTACTAATTTTAACCACTTCTTTTTCAAACTTAGTCCCCTTTATTTCTTTATTAACAATATTAGTAACTTTTTTCTCTAAATCACTACCAAACGCATTTTTAATTTCTTTACGTATCATTACACCGATTTTATTTTCATCGGTTTTAGTTAACGCTTCTTTAATTATGTGTTTTAATTCAATATCGTTCATTGTAATACATGTTTATTTATAAATATTTGATATTATGAAAAAAATCAGACTAAAATCAATATTGCAATAATTGGGAGAATTACTGATCCACCAAAACCTAAAAACTTTAAAAACTTTTGTTTACGTAATTCTTTTTTCTGTTGCTTAATGGTATCTTCTTTCATACCTAACTCAGAGTTTTTATTATCTAATATTTGTTGAAAGTTGTCTATCTGACTTTGTTGATTTTCGGACTTTTCCATTAATTTAAAAATAACCTCTTTTTGGAGTGTTATAGTATTAGTATTAAGGGTATCCTTTTCCTTATAAACAGTTAATAAACTATCTGCAATCTCATACTCCAAAAGATCGTTAAGTATTACCTTAGCGTCTTCTAAATTCATAATAACTAATGTATCACCATTATCAACGATTGTTCTGACCTCTCCTTTGGAGATAGTCTGAGAGAGTATTGGTGACACCATCGCTATCCATATTATTAACGATATTAGATACTTCATTTCTTTTTCTTTCTAATTCTTTTAATTTATCTTCTGTTTTCCTAAGAACAACTTTAGTACTATCAATTGCGTATAAAATAACATCAATTTCTTTTTGTAATTTTATATTTGCTTTAATAATACTATCATTTGATATTAGTAGTTTTTCATTTTGTTTTTGTAAAACACTAATTTCTTCCTCATACTCTTCTATTGGTACACTAGGTCTAAATATAAAACTAAGGACTAAAGCTACTGCCAACCCTAATATTAAAATTGCCTTTAAGTCTATATTAATTTTAAGCATTTTCTTCAGTTGGGTTAGGCATTGTTTCTCCTTCACCTTCTTCCCCAAATCCTGGCGAGTTCATACTGTCTGGACCTTCTTCTGCGTTTTCTTCATCCGTTTGTTGATTTTCATATTCTTCCGCAATTCTTTTAGCCCAATCATCTGACCATGTTTTATAATATGCAATTAACTTTTGTAAAAGTTTCATTGTATCTTCTCTAAGTTGTAATAACTCTGTAGTCACATAAACACCTTGTGTATCATCTAACGAATAAAACCATTCTACTGCATTATCAGTGAATTCCCCACTCCACTCAACATTTTGTGCTTTAGGATATAATTTCATTTTGTTAAATTTAACTCTTTGTGTAACAGTATCCCTAAATAACCTTTCTTGTTCTTTCATTTCTGTAGGATCTAACGCATTTTGGTCTTCTTGTTGTACATTAATAGTAGGACCTGTTTGTTCTTTAATTAAAGTTTTACCTAACATAGGTTTTTTACTATTTTCTCTAATTAATTCTAATATTTTTTTTGTTTCATCGTGTTGATTCATATTTTTATTTTTTTAAAATCCTCCTGTTATATTTTTATTATCATGATTTATTGTCTTCCATCTTACATTCATTGGTACTGCATCACCTTTACCTATTTCTATAGGATTATTATTTCTATCCATCACAGTAGTATCAGTAACACTTTCATAATCATCATCCCACCATTTATAATAAGGTAGTGTGTTGAATTCCATGCCTTGATTTTCCACATCGGCTATATTAGGTTCTATCGCTATTTCATTATCTACTTCTATTTCTGGTTCTACTACAAATATTTCACCAGAATCATTTAATCCTTCAAATATATCATAAGCCATCTTAAAATACTTACTTACTGAGTCTAAACTCCGTTGTATTTTTTGGGGGCTTCTATATGTACCCTCTTTTTTATTATGTTCTTTCTTTTCTTCTGCACTTAAACTACTAACAGATTTTTCATAAATTCCTTTACTATCAGTAAATGATTTATTTCTTAAAAAGGGATTGAATCCGTATTTTTTAAATCTTTTATATTCATCATCATTTAAAGATAAATTCCATTTAGTTTGCCAAATATCTGCATGTTTTTTGGATATCTTTTCTATGTCTACTTCTTCTACACCTACATTTTCATCATTACTATCCGTCATTAATTTTATAAACCAATTTTTTCTATCAAACGATTTTTTTATAAAGGATAACCCATTACTCAAATTATCAAAGGAGGCAAAAGATCTAATTTTTTCTGCATCTTTTGCACAAAATTGTGCATCTATTTTTTCATCTAATGAACCCCATCTTCCTGCATCAGTTTGTATACCCGCATAGTTATTGTTAGGTGCACATACTTTTTTACCTTTACCTTGTTCCTTCATCATAATTGATAAAATTGCTGATTTATTAATTGGGGATTCATCAGGAAATACTTCATTAAGTGTTTCTGCTATATTTACATTTGAGTGGCACATATTATTTTTAACAACAAAATCAAGTTCTTCATAGTCAGTTATACTTTTACATTTTTGGAATGCGGATAAACTTACACCTGCCTGTGCTTCAAACCTTTTAAAAAAATCTTTATGATCAATAAGTGTGGTGGTAATTTTGTCTATATTATCATCTAATACCCCCTCAAAATCATCAATATTCGTATTATTTAACTCCTTACTTTTTATAGTACTATATAACGCATTTTTTGTGTCAGTACCAAAATCTCCGTCTACACCGTCACCATCAATACCATAACTTTTATTTAGTTTACCTAAATCTACTAAAGTTCTTTGTAATAGTGTTATTGCATTTAAATCACTACTACTATCATTTAAAGGTAAAGATGGTGTTAACTCATTAACTATCGCATCACTAAAAGCACTTTCAGATTCAACAATTAATTCGTTTTTAATATCATAATTAATTATCTCCTTAAACCTTTTAATATCCTCTTTAAGTTGTTTTTTCATAATTTTTCTATTTCTAATTTAAATTTTTTAAAATTCCAAGAAGGGTTAACATCAGTATTATCTTTATAATAATTACTCCTATAGGTAACACCATTAAAATCCCCCACTTCTTTAGTATAAGTATTGTGTCCTACACATTTTTTATCTATATTATATGTTTCACACAAATATTTAACTAAATTAATAGTAGATTTTAGTTGTTTAGGTGTATAAGGATCCCAATATTGTTGACCCCTCCACCTTTTTTCAATCACATTAACTCTTCTCTTATAAATATTACCTACCCAATCAAAGTATTTATTTGTTAGTAAATCTTTTTTTAACCAACCCCTATTTTCTAATATTATTGAAATGTTTTTTTTATCACATCTTTTTTCATTTAAAAAATCGGAATAATATTTAGGGTTAAAATGTTCAAATACTTCACCTT
>Ga0098037_1001585_pt1 | contig 10438 bp, 16 predicted proteins | sample 5_EtaG_FD_75050 | JGI IMG/M metagenome (GOLD analysis project Ga0098037, IMG submission 75050) | Marine viral communities from the Subarctic Pacific Ocean - 5_ETSP_OMZ_AT15132 metaG | ecosystem: Environmental > Aquatic > Marine > Oceanic | place: Pacific Ocean | collected 2015-01-08 | reverse complement strand
TCCAGCTAACACACCATCAGTACGCACAACCCATAAAATAGAAGCTGGCTCTTGTTGGTATGCAAAGTCAACTACTAGGCTTTCAGTTACATGGTCAGCAAGAACCGTAAGATCAGGTGCAATGTAGTTATCACTATCGTAGTTATATGTTAGTTCTCTTATCTTACGTTTGGCACGATGTATAAACAACACAAGGTTGCCAACTGTAATAGCATCTTTGTTGGCACTGCCGTATGCTGATTGTTTACGAATATTAATGTTAGTAGGGGATAGTCCATTAACACTATCTGATCCAGTTACTAAAAATTCTGCACCCGTTGTACCAATCAATAATGATCGTGATGCAGCTAAATAACGTATGGCATTCACTTTGTTACTAGCAATGGTAAAGTTCATTGCATCGTCTGCATCTGTACCTTCTGTAAAGTTTTCGTAATCACCAGATTGTGATAGCCACAATGTTTGCGGATTATTGTTTGTACCAGCAAATGCTAATCGTTGTTCAAAGAACGATACGCAAGATGGATAATTATCTGTACCTAAGTTTAATACTGGATTGTTTAGTTTTGTAACAGTACCCGTTGATCCACTAAATGAACTATAACCTGATGTATCAACATTAGTGCCAGTGCTATCTTGTATTTCAAAATGTTGATCAGGGCCAGTTAATGTACCTGAAACAAATGTTGTGTAATCAGTTGTATCAATATCAATGCCGTTGCCGTTTTGTAAATTAAAAGTGGTGCTTGATCCAACAGTTCCAACTTTAAAACTGTTGCCATTTAGCTGAGTCATGCCAACAACATCAGTGACATCAAAACTATCACCAGCTATTAATCCATGAGCTGCTGATGTCGTAACTACACCAGGATTAGCTTTTGTAATGCCACTGATAGTAATTTTATTTTTTTGTTCTCCAACTTTAAACACACCACCATTAAATTGTGTCATGCCACCAATGTTTGCAAATGTAACAAAATCACCCTTGCGTAAACCATTATCTAAGGTTGTAGATACAACTCCGGGATTGGCTTGTGTGATAGCTGATACAATAAAATCAGTTCCAGTTGTTAGTGTTGGTGTTGAAAATGACCATGATGTGTGTGCAGTTCGTGATAGTTTACGAATAGCATACGATGGATGAGTGATATACATAACATCAGCTGATTGTGCGTATTTTAAATCAGCTAAAACACTGTAAGGATATGGTGATGTAATTTGGTATATTGGATAAACTACACCTCCTGATGCATACGTTGTTAATGATGTTGTATTAAAATTAGTTCCGTCAGTATTTAATAGTTGAAATGTAGTTGATGATCCAACTGTGCCAACTCTAAATTGTCGGCCATTTAGTTCTGTCATACCAACTATGCCATCTAAAATAACATAATCACCAGCTGTCAGTCCGTGTGTAGCAGATGTCACTACACCTGGATCAGCTTTGGTAATAGCTGATATGTTTAAACCAGTTTTTGTAATAATGCCGTTGTCTTTATAGAAACGAACATACTCGTCACCAAACTCAAGTATATATGTTTGTGTTGTAGAAAACTCAAACGGTATAAGTCTGTGAGCTGTGCCATTTGTACCACGTCTAGCTTCGGCAATAAATTTAGTGCCTGGTCGTCTAGCAGCAGTACCATGTGGATAGACAATCATGTTTTCAACTGTCTTACATCCAACTTTGTACTTATCTAAATCTATACGACCATCTAACTGATCTGATAATTCACCACCAGTAAAACTGGTGTACGGATAGGCTGATCTGGCCATTAAAACCTCGATGATATAAATGGAAAGTCTGCATCAATTTCATCTGGCATACCTTCGGTAGCATCTGCAAATCGTGCATCTTTTAATTTCTCTTTGTATCGTTCTTCCATAATCTGAATCATTGTTGTTGATCCAGTTATGCCGTATGCAATATCAGCTGCAAGTGCAGCTGTTAATGTTTCTACTAAACTTGTATCGTATTGTGTGGTGTCAGTAATTTTTGCCACATATAAAATTTTCATTGTTGTGGCATCTGTTAAAATTTTTCTTCCCTCTACTTTAAAATCGACATCATCTCTCATTTCAAATGTTTGCAGCACCCTTAGACAATCAGCTGGCAATGTATAAGCATACGAATACTCATACGTTGGTGCTGTTGCGTCAGCTGCAATACTGACTCGTTTTAATAAACAATTCCACGGATGTTCACGAAACACACGATCTCTTACCATGTCGTATCGTTGATTTAACATTCGTGCATTTTTGCTGTCATCTGACAGACTTATAATTGTTGAAGCCCCTAATTGGTTTAATGCTCCATTACAAATATCGACTTGTGAACTCATATAAAATATCTCTTAATGTATGAGGGTAGCCATAACGACTACCCCCATAGTTTGCTTAGTGCTTAGTTTACAACGTAGTGGATGTTGAAAGACATATCACCAGCAGTGCCACCAGCAGCAGCCATTGTAGCTGCTACATAGAATACACCACCTGGATCTGAACTATCACCAGCCAGTTCCCACATTTTTTTACCAGCAGTGTTGATGTCAGCAGCTTCAAAACGAACATCTGCCATTGCCCCAGCGTCAGCTACGGCAGTTGCAAATACATCTTCGTCTTTAACTACTCCAGCAGATGTGTAAATTCCAACATTGAAAGTACACGATCCACCAAGGGTATCTGAACCAATAAATAGTTGAGATACAACAGCATTACTTGGTATTGGTGCAAGCATAACGACATCATCGTTATCACTGTCACCAGCCGCAAGTGCTATAGTGCCCTGTGCTACACGAATAACTCCGTGTAAAAGGGCAGCATCATTAGCAACCTGAGGAGTAGCTTCGTAATTAGCCACTAAGTCTGAGTTTTTAGTACCCATAATTTATCTCCTATCTATTATTCATCACAAGGGATTTCAAAAACCTTTGCTTCTTCCATACGAACTGCCCCGAGGGTCATGCAGTTGTACACTTGCGTGGAATAACTTTTATCAGGCCTCACGTCTATTTTTGACGTAATGTCTTTCCCGATAGCAAGTTTCACAGCATCTTGAGTGAAAGCATAGATTAATCTATCATCTGTGTTTGCTAAACTTAGTCTATTAGACATAATGAACTTAAAGCCCATGTATGTGTCTATATCTCCAGCAACGAGAGCACGAATCGTATTGAAATCGGCCGAAGTCACTTCTGTGATTGCTAGTAAGTCAGCTATTTGTTGAGCCCCACATACAATGTATCTAGGGATTGAAGGATCTACATCTCCACTATCAAAGAATTTCTTTGCAGCAATCATTTTAGCCAAAGTAAGGCCATCTGATTGTGAAGCAGTTGAAAACTTTGATGTTGAAGGTAGGGCAACTGATGTTGAACCAGTTTGTCCAGCAGAAGCAGATCCACCTAAAGCAGCAATAACTACATCATCCATACTTCTCGACATTGCAGCAGCGGCAGCCTTTGCGTAACTAGAAGTTGGATCAATAAGCATTTTCACTTTATCAGCATCGTCAATAAGGTCAGCCCATTCATAATCGGCCAACGATACCCTTCTCCTACTGTGAGGGGTGTCGATCTGAGGTGTATCAGCATGTCGAGATGCTTTTAAGACTGCGGCTGTGATTCCAACCTGATCAAAAAAAGCATTACGGCCTGTTACACTCTCAACATCAACTGCACCACGCAATCTTGATCCCATTTGTTGGGCCAACATTGCAACATTTGAAGAATATTGCTCTACAAATGCAGTTGTGATTTGTGAACTCATAATAAGTCCTTTCGTGTTGTGTTAATGTTATTATTAATTTTACAGCCAATTATCCCGAAGGGTTGTCTTACATTTAACACCTGGTAGGTGATAGTCTGTCCTATTGTCTTTTAGAGCTGGTAAACCAGTTGTTCTAAATAGTGGTTAGCTTGAGATTATTTCTCTTAATGCTAAAACTTTTTGCACCGTTGCATCGTGCTGAGGATCCATCTTGTTCCAGTACGCACTATTGGGTGCAGTTAATTCGTTTATTTGTTGTTGCATATTAGAATTAGATGCAGCTGCGTCTTTGTCTCCAGCAAATACATCTTCTGATACTACACTTGCCATTTTTGATAGACCTTTGATTAATGCTGGATTATCTCCGAGCTTTGATCCATCTGCCATTTGCAAACCAAACACATCTTCACCAAAAAATTGTTTTCCAACATTGGATGCTTTGTTAAGATTTTCTTCGTAACTTCGGCCCCATTCTTCACGCAATTCTCTTTGGCTTTGTTCTTGTGCTAGTACAGCATTGTTTTCCATATCAGTCATAGATTGGCTTGATATGCTATTATAATAATCAAGCAGTCCTTGTGCTTGTGCTGGTGACAATCCATGCTTGTGAGCTGTTTCTTTAAAACTACTCATCAATTGTTCATCAATTGGTTCACCTTCAGCAAGTTCTGCTTTTAGTTCATAACCATTTGGATCTGACGGCCTACCTAATTTATTGTAGATGTCGTTCCATTCTTCTTCAGTTGTATTAGCTCCTGGCACTACCATCTTGTCTTTGCCAATCATTGACTCAGCATTGATGTAGCTTTTTGCTAATGTTGATACGTCACTAAATTTTTCTAGTGATGCATTTGATTTAAGTTCTTCTGGTAAACTGTCTCTCCAGCTAGCTTCTGCTACTGGAGCTTCTGTTGCAGTTGACTCAGACGGTTGGCTTTGTTCTTCGACAGCCGTTACCTGATCTTCTGACATAGTTGTCTCCTTATGTTATGATTAAATAAATTAAAATTAATACGATAGCAGCTGAGATAATTTTTATTTTTTTATCTGCGTTCCACCATAGTAAAAAGTATTGCTTTAATTCTTCCATTAAATTTTCCTATTTAAAATGTTAATAATAAACAAAATGACGGCACGTTGACCTTCCATAAAAGCTGACTCATGTGAATCATTTTTTACATTGGTTGTGCTAAACAAGTGGCATCGTCTTTGTAAATCTTCTAAGACTTTTGCCCCTTCTTTACTTTCAAAAGTTAGTTTGTATGATTTAATTAACTCTTTAAATTTTTCTTCATTTTGTTCTTGTTCTAAGTTCTGATTTTGTTGCTCATCAGCCATAGTATTCTCCTTTAATTACTAACAGCTTTAACCATTGGTGCGGCAGCTCCGGCAGCTTCCGCTGCTTCAGCTAACTCTTGTTGCTCCATTAGTTGTTGCTGTTGTTGGTTACGTTGTTGTCTTAATTGAGCTACTTCAGCATCAGATTTAATAATCTTGCCTGGTAAGCCCAATGTTTTTTGGACATACTTAACTAACCCATCTGAGTCTAAATAATCCAAAACTGGTGCAAATTGAGACATTGATCCAAAAATTTCTATGCCACGCATTACAGAATTTAAGTCTCCTGATTTTTGTGCTTTGGCAAGTGGACTAACGTATTCAATGTCTATTGTTTGTTGTGTTAAAATATCGGGAGCTGGTCTAAATACATCAGCTCTCATTAAAATATTGAACACTCGTTCAATAAGTGGTTGTAATAGTTCTGATTGCAATCGACCTAACACTGGGCCTAGTAATCTCATTTTTTCTTCATTACGTTGCAACACTTCTGTTGCTGTCATCTGACCACCTTGTGATAACAACAACTGATCGACATAAAATGTTTTTTGTATTGCAAGTTGTCTGTCCTGGATCATGTTGACAGTAATAGGATTGTTGGCTCCAATCTGTAATGGCTCTATACGATCTCGTGAACCTGAACGGTAGAAGTTTAAACCACCTGGCACTGTCCTGACTGGTAACATAAAACCGTCATCAGGAACCATAAGGGGAGGATCTATTTGTTTCTGTGCAGCTTTGATTGTTACCTCAGACATTTTGTTTAACATCTTTACGTCAGGCAGTGCATTCATAGAAGGTGATCTTCCATAAATTTCATAACTAGCTTTTAAATAACGTGGCACAACGTATGGAAACTCTTTGAAACCACCTTCGTTAATCATGTGAACATCATCAGGATCTACATAACATGACTTAAATGGCATGTTAGCTGCATCTTCTTTTGATGCATCATAAGTGTCTCTGGGCATAACTACATGCAATAAATTTACATCTGCATCTACATCTTTTTTAAATTTATTAAATATGCCTGGACCAACATTAGTTTCACCAAATAGATTAACAGCAGCTCTTGCACTTAATGTAAAATGTCTAAAGACAGTATCAACTTGTCCTTTTTCATTTTCGGCAATAAATATTTCTTTAATGTGCCTAGTATTGAAACGTATTAAATTTTTATCATCAGGGGAAACAAACATGGCAGATGTGCCAAAAGAGATTAGATCTTGATACAGTTCCTGTATTTCTTGTTGAAAGTTAGAACGGTTAAATGCAACGTACATATCCTCAGTGACTGAGTCTAGCCATTCTCTAGCTTCATCATCTTCTGATAATGCAACATCTTTATATGCCAATGTAAACCATGGAGTTGCTGAGTTTGTCAACATACCGTGCAGACTAGAACTCAATAGCTCTAATGCATGAATAGCGGTTCCGTCATAAATAACTTCCATTCTTTTATCACCACGAGTACGTTGTGTAGTAATGTCAGCTTTACGAGGTAGCATGTAATCAGCTATTTCTTGCCAATGACTTTCCCATGTTGACCGATTTGTTCTTAACGTAGCAAAACGGTCTACTAGCATTTCTGCGTTTTTGTTTTTCATATTAGCTTAATAGGGTTGGCTTGTAAGTTGGTGCATCACCACCTAAGCCCATTGATGTTGTTTCAATCAATGAAGATTGTCCTGGCTTTTTCTTTTTCTTAGCAGCTTGGACATCTTGTGCTATATCTTGAGTTTTAGTCGTTTGCACTTCAGTTGGTGTCATTTTAACTGGTGCTGGCTTACGACCTCCGATTATTCCACTCATAGTGTTATCCTTTTTATTTTATTGTTTTTTTTCTTTTTCTTTTTTACTGGTGGTCTACCTTTAGTAGATCCATAAGTTCCTTTTCCTTGTGGCATAATGTTCTCCTTATCCTAATAGTGTTTTCTTTTTTTTCTTTGGAAACCCAGCCTTCATGTTGGCATAAGATTTTGCAGAAATAGTTGATTTTGATTTTGACCTGGATGTACCAGCTTTTTTGCGTTTATTAATGTTTTCGTATAATGACATAATGTTATCCTAGTAGTGATGGTTTGTATGAATCATCATCCGTGTTTGTTAATCCACTGTTTGATGTCAATATGGTTGCTTTTTTGCCACGTCTTTTGCGTTGTGCCTCAGGGTTTTCATCTGGCACAGATCCAATTGGTGTTAATGGAATAACTGTTTTTGGAGGAGGTGGCATATTCATTTTGGGGCTAAGTATTCTACTCATTGTATTCCTAATGGGTTGTAGCTGTTGTCAGCTGTTTGTTGTTTAATCTGATTGTCATCTCGTAATTCTTCTAAGCCTACAGCTAGAACTCTCATGCTGTCACAGGCATGACTTGACCAATCATGCACAGGTTTAGAATTAAAGGTTTGCAAGGTGTCATTGTACTTGCGGTGATAGTTCCTCAAGGCATCTATCAGTTTCTTACAATTATCGACATCTATCCAACAACGGTTAAGCAACAGTTGTGTATAGTGTATTCCATCTTCTATGCTGAGCTTAGGTACAATTTTAAATCGTAAACCAAGTTCGTATGCAATCTCACGTCTTGATTTACCATTTGTAAACTCACGTTGTTCTAAATCGTGTGGGCCGTAATGGTTGTTGTAAACGTAATCTTTGCTATTTATTAAATTAATATAGTGGGGCAATCCTTCGTTGCTGCTTTCATAATAGTCAATAACGTGTATGGCTTTGCCTACTTGTTGAAAAAATATAATAACTGTTTTATCTGATATGCCAATATCCCATGCTGTGCTGACCTGGTAGGTCGGATCATAGGGTACACGGCCAACTTGTTTTCGATCTTCTATCTTTTCAATAACGTCACCGTAAATAGCACCTTCTAATGCTGCTACCCAATCACATTCAAACTCTTGTCTGTATTTATTCTTACCCATCAGCTCAAGAGCTGCTTCTAATTCATCTTCATCAACAATGTTTGTTTCAGATGCTTTTGCTATTTTTGTGTACCACGTTTTATCTTTTAGTCCGTGTTGGTACTTAGCATAGAAATCATTTGACATTCCTTGGGGTGTGCCAACGAAGTAACAAAAACCTTTTCTATCTGATAGAGCTGGTCTGATGACTTCAGGAAACAACCGTGGATTAATTTGTGCGTACTCATCACAGATGATACCATCAAAGTAATTACCCCTTAGACTGTCTGGGTTTTCAGAACCAAGCAATACAATCTTAGCACCGTTTGGAAACGTGCAGCTTAGTTCTTGTTCGTTAAATTTGGTTCCAGGTATGACACCAGCATAAAATTTTAAATAGTCAAAAATAATTGCTTTTGTTTGTTTGTATGTCGGGCCGATGTATGCGTACCTGGGGTTCCACATATCGTTAGTTAAAGCTCGTTTAATTAATTCATTTATGCATAAAACAGATTTACCAGCACGTCTGTGAATGCTGAGTACCGCCCATCTGTGTTTGCTTAACTCTGTATGTATTTCTTGTTGCAGCTCTCGTGGGCTGTACGGAATTGTTATTTGCATTAGTGTAATGTTGGCTGATCACCGTATAGATCCATTAAGTCTATATTTAATTGATTGCATATATGCTCGGACACATCTCTGCCGTGTATAGAATTACGAAAGCCTGTGATGTTTATAAACACACTCTTTGTGCCATCGTCATAAAACACCATTGCAATTAAATCTTTAAGATCTTCATCCATGGGTGGATCCATTAATTTCCTATCATATATATACTAATTACCGCACCGCCGATTCCGGGGTATGCCGTCATCGTTTTTCGAAAAATAGTCACCGTTATATAGGGATTTTCCTAGCGTTATTGTCAATACAGAGCCGTGAGTCCCGTCATTGTGCCAGGATTACAGCCAATAAATAAAACAAAGTACAAGTTGGGTACACATTATCAACGAACTCCATGACGTGCGTGCGTAAAACTACAGATGCGTTTAATATATGGGAGATCTTACTTAACTTCTGCTACTGGCTCAGCACTCCAAGCAATAGTTAGCTTACTATCAGACTTAACGTCAGCCTGGATCTTATCACCAAATGTACCGACTAATAGCTTTGACGCAAGCCACCTGGATTGATGCATGCGTTCACGCAATAGCTGAACATCTTGTGGCTTAATATTATCTGACATCAACTGTTCATTCATTTGATCAATCAATGACCAAGCTCCAAGTTGTCGTGCATCCATTACTTGTTTTTTAATTTCTTCATCATCCCTCATCCAACTGTAAACAGTGGTGACAGCTGGCATGTCCTTATCCTTGCAGATCTTCGAGAGTGGATCTCCCTTCTGCAATCTTTCGATAATGCTCGATAGTTTCTCTTTTAACATTTTTAAGATTCAATATTGATTTGTATTTACCTTGTGCTGTCGTAGCTCCCTTAGACAAGCCACCATGCATACGACATCTTCCATTTTCTAAAGCCTTGGCTTGACAGGGGAGTCCAGTTGAACGTGCATAAGCACCGCAGATCTGTTTCTTGGAAGGTCTACCTACCATAATGGCTTGTCATTTACAAAGAAGGAAAATCATTACGCAAAATATACCTAATGATAATTAAATCTTTATGTGATTTTGTCGATCATGTCTAGTAGTTTTTTATCGTACGCAATTAAATATTTTATGAAGATAACAGTTTCTAAATATTTTTCTTTTACAGTGTGTCGATGCATCTTTAATTTTTTAGCAAGATGTGTGTACGGTACTTTCATTGCTCTCGACCACATCAGTTTTCTATCCATTGGGGTAAGCAACGGATTGATATTGAATAAAACAAACTCATATCGTGCAATTTGTTTAGCTGATGCAACAATTTTAGGCTCTCGTTTCTTCCATGCAGCATGATCTGATGCGTCATGCACAATGTCAAACTGCATAGCACTTGCACCTTTACGATACGCAGATGGTAGTTTTTTGTCAGTTTCTATGGCTTCTGCAAATAAATCTACGATACCAGCTGCGGAAATTGTTTTAGCCAATCATCTCTCCTCTCGTGTGTTTCATCCATCACCTCACGCCAAAACTGAGCTTTTTTATCAGATGATAAGTTGTTTAAAAATGTTGTGAGCTTGTCTCTTTGTTTTTTCGGAATACGATTCTTTTTGGAGCTTTCTTTTACAGCTGACTTGTAGAGTAGATTAGATTGTCTACTAACCCCCCTTAATATATCTTTAACAGCATCTCCCTGTATGCCTTTATGTCTAGATATATCTATCTTAGATATCTTAGATAGTTTAGATATAATAGGTTTATTAATATATACACTTTCTGACACATCTGACGTAATGAGATAGTTG
>Ga0098037_1001583_pt1 | contig 10453 bp, 15 predicted proteins | sample 5_EtaG_FD_75050 | JGI IMG/M metagenome (GOLD analysis project Ga0098037, IMG submission 75050) | Marine viral communities from the Subarctic Pacific Ocean - 5_ETSP_OMZ_AT15132 metaG | ecosystem: Environmental > Aquatic > Marine > Oceanic | place: Pacific Ocean | collected 2015-01-08 | reverse complement strand
TGTCTGAGGATTGAGGTTGCGCTTTTGGCAAGTCCCCCGATGAGGTGTATAAGTCCTGTACCGTAAAAGCCCAACCCGGGGAGGTACCTGTAGTGGACAAAGTATTGTCGCTTCTTTTTCTTTTTGTCATCTTCGTAGTAATTCCTTCTTATTGATAATATCTCTCTTGATGATTTATCTATGGTAATTACATATGGCCTTGCTACACCGTCTTCTTCGTCAAATGGTTCTGGCATCTCCATATCTACATGCATTTCGAGGAGTGTATGTCTATCATCATCTTCAATGGTGGCTGTTTCACCATCTAATTCATCATATTTTTCTTTTATATCTGACATATCAGGCTCTGGATCTGGTAATTCTATGTCACGATAAAAGCCATTATTCTGTAGTTTTACAATATCATTTGATGTTTTCTTCATTACATGTGTGTATCTTTCACATGTCATAAGATCAGATGCACCGTATGAAACCACAAAGTCTTCTGCAGGTACAAACATTGCACATGGTCTCTCCATGATTGGGTCATAGTAAACTTTCTTAAACGCAGAACCAGCTAAGGGAAGTTTAAATAACATCTGTTCTGTTTCGTCACGATACTCTGTCATCTCTTCTGTTAAGAGATAATTCATTTCGTTCTCTACTCTAAGAGCTTGTTCTGTTTTTTCTACAGACATCTTTCCAAGTATCTTTGTTCTAACTGGACCAGATGCAGGATATATCTCTCCCATAGCTTGCGCTTGGAATCTAACTATTGACTCTGTAAGTATTGGGTGAAATACACCGGAAGAACCAGCCCACGGCTGTTGTCTTTCCTCTATTTTCATTCCAAGAAGATCAAGTCCTTTAACATAGCTTTTAGCCCACTCGCTCCTTGATTGTCTATCTGAATCAAAGTTTGCCATAAGTTCTGATGCTATTTCTTGTAAGTCATTTTCTTCTATCTCTTCGGCTAGGTTTCGATCAAAATCTCCACCCATTATCTCCTCTACCTGTTCTCCTGTAAAATCGATGACCATTCCACCATCTTCAGTCTCAACTGATACGGCATCTGGATTTACTATCTCAACACTTACTTCTGTTGGTTCAATATCATCTTCATCACGAATCATTGGTGTCATAGGTTTTTCAATAGCCATGTTTTAATCCTTAATAATATTCAACTGGTCTTCTGTATTTAGGTTCATCATCCCAATCATCCATTGTGGTTCTTATCCAACCACCTTGTCTGAATCTTAACAGCGCTTGTGTGGTTGAGTCAACTAAGTCATCATGGTCACCTGCAGGAAAGGCTGCGCACTCTTCAATAACTTCTTCAGCCCATCTTGTTGGTGGATACCAAACTACACCACTTGCAAACAGATCTGTAACACCGTTCACTCTGGCTATCTTATCCTGTCCACGGCTCGGTGTAAACTCCGTAACTGGAATTCCCATAGCTCTAAGTTCAAATATCAAGGGTGAGCCTGCAGCTTTGGCCTCAACAATCATCTGATCTGGCTCAAATTCCCAATATTTATCATAGGCGGCTCGCTTTAATTCAGGAAATTCTAGTTTTTCCTTGTATGCATCTATTAAAATCAGGTTAGGTATCTCATTTCCGTCATCATCAGGGTGGTGAAAGATTCCCCAAGTGGTACATGCGCTATAATCTGCCCTTTGTGTCTTTAAAAACGCTGTATCCCACGATTGTATGATGGAATCACATGGCGGCAAGTCTTTTCCCTCCCATTCCTGCCACCATTCACGCTTAATTAAGGCTCCTTCTTCCGATGTAGGGTCCTGTTGGTACTGTGCGTTCCATTTTGCCACTGGTAATTCAGCTTTTAGAGCGTCAAGCTCCTCTCTTTTCCAGAATTCAGGCCATAAAGTCTTATTTGACGGTAATATTGCAGGTAATTGTATGACCTCCCACTCATTTGATCCTTCTCTTTCAACAGATTTGTTAACGATCTGCCCTGTTAGGTCCCTCTTAGACCATCTGGTCATCACAAGTATGATTGCACCACCCGGTTGTAGTCTCTGACGAGGTCCGGAGGTGTACCATTCGTAAACTTTGTTATAAACTTCAGGATTATACTCACCCATTGTGGCTTCTTGCTCTGAATGTGGATCGTCAATGATAAGAATATCAGCACCTTTACCTGTCACGGCACCGCCTACACCTATCGCGAAGTAATCACCACGCTTATTTGTGTTCCATCTACCTGCCGCTTTACTGTCTGTGGATAATTCTATGCCGGGAAATACATTTTGGAAGTCTTCGTTCTGTATTAGGTTACGAACCTTTCTGCCAAAACCAACTGACAGCTCTGCAGTGTGTGCCGTCTGTATAATTTTTTTATCAGGGTACATACCCAAGAACCATGCAGGAAATAAATAACTAGCAAACTCTGACTTGGTATGACGGGGTGGCATATTAATAATCAGTCTTTTTAATTCCCCCCGGGCCACTCTCTCAAATGCCTCTGCCATAATCTCATGATGCTTCCCATGAATAAAAGAAGGCCACATTAATTTAACAAACGGCAGGAACTCTTTTCTTGCCTGTTCCTTTTCCTGAATCTCACTTAGCTCTTCAACTAGTGCCAGTATTTCTCTTTGCTTCTCAGGAGAGAACTCATCCAGTTTCTTAGATGCCGTCTTTAATATTTTAGATAGATCATTCATTTTCGTTAATATATTCACTTGGTTTGCTATCAACAATCTTTTGAGCAATATCAATCATCCATAAACATTCTTTATCTTCAACGGCAGAAATAATATGAAGAGACTTGTTCCCTGACTCATCAGTTACCCAGCCAATAACAACTGGATCTTCTAGCTCCGGGCAATCATCTTCAATATCTTCTATGGAAGTTTTTTGTTTTCTAAAGTCATCTAGACTTATTATGTTATTTGTCAATCCAAATTCCCAACTAGTTATATAATACTAGTTATAACTAGTAAGTTATACTAGTATAAGGAAATATATATACTAGTATAAACTAGTAGGGAACCCCCTAAATGATTTTTTTTTACTTTTTTACATATATTTACGTAAATGGGTAGGTGGGGTAAGTAAATATGTTAAAAATTATTAGGGGTGACCCCTCTTGACAGAATTTTAAATTTTAATGTGCAACATAAACTACAGGGCTGCGGGCAGGGGCAACCACAACACGGGGGGTACGGCTAGGGTGGGGTCTACAAAAGTGCAAATTAACTTTTAGGCGGGGCGAAAATATACAAACTTTTAGACTAATCACCTAGTAACTTTTGTAACTTGGATTTTAAATCCTCAGCAACTTCCTCAGGACTTCTATCCACTTGTTTTGTTTCGACCTCTAGCTTGTTACCAAACATGGAAACTGTTTGACCTAATAAATGTAGGGCTTTTAGTCTATTGCTTGCCTGATCCCCTTGTTCAACTTCTTCTGTTAGCTTTTTTAAAACGTATTCTTCCCGCCTGACTGCTCTCGTCAGCTTATCTTCCTCTAATCTCTTATGAATGTCTTTAATCCTCTTGGATACCTTATGGTTAGCCATTAAAGCAGATGCCATGCTCCAAATAGTTTTGTCTAATGTATTAGGGCTTACATTATATACTGCTCTATAAGCATCGCTTGCAGTCTTTCCCTCTTCAGCTACAAGCCTCGCAAACTCTGATTGTTTTGCGGTTATTGGTTGTTCTTTTTGTCTTGTTGGTTTGAACTCTTTTTGAGTGCCTCCAACTATTTTTAACTTTGGTTTTTTATCGTCTTTTTTATCATCCATAATTTACCTACCTATTTTATAAAATTTGCACCTCTCAGAAATTAGCACCTTGTTTGCATACTGTAAATATTATCTCATTTCGTGAAACATCTATTAATAGCCCATATAAGCCCACACAGACACAAAAGGTGTTTTAGGCTATCATATATCATAAAACTTTGTTTGAGTGTTTTTGGCTTGGGCATTGACTTACAGAGCATCACTAAAAAAAAGTTAAAATAATTGCAGTTTTTTTGAATAATTTAACCTTGCCAATCGTTTTAGATATAAGAGATTTTTTTTAATTTATTTCCAAGAAAAATGGTCTCTCAATCTTACTAATTATAAGTAATGAAACAACAAACTAATAGCTAAAAGTTAAAATTGTCTTTTGGCTAAAAGTTTAGAAAAAAGATATTTAGCGGTCAGTAACAGTTACAGAGGATATTTACATTAATTTACATTTATTTACATATTTGGGCTTGTATATATTGAATTAGTCGTTATATTAGTATTTGAAGTTACAGCCCCTATTTGGCAACCCGTTTGATGCGAACCACAAACATCCCTTTCAGACCTACATGGGAAACTAGGCAAAAGATTTGAAAGGCAAGAGTGAACCGCCCCCCACAATTCAGAGAGATGATCTCAGCGATATGGACTGAACATAATAAGTTTAAAATTAGACGGGTTTCTTAATAGTGGTTGTAACAAATAATTAATCAAAAACTGAGGAGTTCTATATGTTTACAATTTCTTATCACGAGAAAATTTTACTAGGCAAGTTAGTAGATGCTTACTACATGGCAAACTTATCTGATGCTCAGCCTGATGGCAAAGATTTTTGGATGGATTTATCTCCTGATCTTTGTTCAACGGTTTGCATGCCTTTAGAGCAAGCAATGAGAGCAATCTTAAAGGCTTACAGTTGGTCTGATGTGAGTGATTGGATTGGCGGTGGTATGCACATGCATGCAGTAGACACATATACTAATGAGGGAGTTTAATATGAAAAAGAATATTACATTTGATGAGTATAAAAACATAATCAAGGATGAGGTTAACTCTGTTTTTGGTTATTGGAAAAAGTTTCAGCTAGAGGCAATAAATTCTAGAGATATTAGGTTCTGTCAAAGAAATGTTTTTTATAGGTTATTTGATTATGATGTACCTATTTCTTACTGCATGGATCAAGACACTAATGTTGCAATCCATAATCTAAAATCTAGCAGAGGTTGTAAGTGGTGTTAATAATTTATAGGGGGCAGTTTTTCTGCCCTCTAACTGTAGTGCAATGTGTGTTGTGCCTGATGATTGCGAAAGCATGAAACAGTTAATATTTTGATTGGAGTATCAAATGAATAAAATTACAGATTTCGGACTATCAAACGACAACATCAAATCAATCGCATCTGCTGAGACTAAAATCTCAGGACTGAAAGAGGTCAATAAAGAGAATACCTCTTCAATCAATGAGAGCAAAGTTCATGAGCAGTATGTGCCTTTTATCGTTCACTCAGCTAAGTTTCCAAGAACAAAAAGCGGTAACGTAGCTAAGGCGGTAACGTCTGCCATGTACGATGATCTCATCAATCATTGCGGAATGAATAAGTCATCAGCAAAGTTGCTGAAAGAGACTAGCATAAAATTCTGCGAGTTCTTTGATGTACCTACTCAGGCAACTCCTGAGTTAGTGCGAGGCATATTGGCTGATAATAATCTCGAAAAGCAAAACGATATTGTAGCAATGGTCTCAGGCAAAAAAGAGGTTACTCTTGCTGAGAAGATTGCCAAGATGGTTTATGGCAAAGAGGTTACCAAAAAGGTTGATGGTGTTGAGCAGACTATCTTTATTCCTACTGATTTAAGTATGGATGATATCCAAGATATTGAAGATCATATGGCAGATATCAAGAGAGTTCGCATCGCAACTGATGAGGCTAATCAGGCTAAGTTGGCTGAGACTAATGAAGATAATCAAGAGACTAATGAGGTTCTTGATGCCCTTGTTGGTTAATCGAATACACAAATTGGGACACGATTTTTATCGTGTCTCTGCTTGTTCATTCGAGCAAAAACCTAAACAATTAATGGAGTACACATTGAAGAAAAATATACCAATGAGCATAAGCAAAAAAAGATTAGAAGAAATAATCGATGAGTATAGGACTGCCTTTCATATTGTTAAAGATTTAGTTGACGATGAAATGTGTGAGTTCAATGACAATCCGCCTAGTGATAGCGAGTGCTATGACAATGGCATTTTATTTGGAAGAAATGAAATGGCTGAGATGCTTTTCAAAAAAATCCAATCACTTGAAATTAAATATAATTTATAGGGGGCAACTATGGATGAGTTAAAAATAATTCAAAAGCTAGATACCATCATCGCTGATTTAAAACATGATGGTCTCTACGAAATTGCCAACAATCTTGAGATCGAAAAGCAAAAGATCGCAAGACAATTTAACCAAGCTGAATTTAATAGTCAGCAAATAGATATAGAGGATTTAATAGAGGATACAACTGATCCCTATCATCCTTTATATTTAGATAATAACCAATAGGAGAAAATATGAACAATCAAGACATTGTAAAACACTTTAGTGGCAGAATAATCAGAGGTGTTTTTAAAAAAATTGATGGCTCTCGCAGAAAATTTTGGGGAGTTCTCAAGTATGAGGATAGGGATGTTCCTAACCTTGTAACAGTCTACGACTTTAGCAAAAAGGCTTATCGTAGATTTCGATTAGATCAGGGATCAATCGTTTTAAATAGCGGAGATCGTTGGATCAAACATAACCAAATCAAAGGTGTAACTTTAAAAACTAGGAGTACTGTGTAATGAGATTATCATTAGCAAAAAAGATCATTGTCGAGGGCATCAAAAAGAATGTTGCTCAAACTGTAACTAAGCCAATTACTTTCCACCTTGAGGGGAGCATGGGGATTGGTAAGACTGCACTAGCAAAGCAGATAGCTAAGGACTTAGGTTTTTATCTGCAAAACATTGCTCTTGCTCAATTAGAGCCTACTGACATAGGCGGGATGAGGATGCCTCAGGGCGATAAGATGATCACTCTTCAGCCTGATTGGTATGTAGATCAAGATCGTATGTCCAAGCTAAAGGCTGAGGGCTATAAAGGTGTACTTTATTTCTTCGATGAGTTACCTCAAAGCCCCGTTCTTAACATGAATATATTTGCTCAGATTGCTGACGAATATAGGATTGGCGAGTATGTACTTGATCGTTCTGAGTGTTATGTAATGTCTGCGGGCAACAAGCTATCAGACAAGGCGGGTACTCAGGTAATGCCAAGCCACTTAATCGATAGGCTTACATTCTTAGAGATCGAGGCTAACCTCGATGATACTTGCAACTACTTTGCAAAAACGGGTGTTGACCATAGAGTTATCTCTTGGTTAAGATTTCAGCCTGAGTTCTTGCATCAGTTCAAGATGGGAGTTAATGCTTATCCTACTCCAAGATCAATCGAAAGATCTGCTCAGATCATGAATTGGGACTTGGATGATGAGGCAATGGCTGAGGCTATCAGCGGTCAAATTGGTCGCCCCGCTTATGCAAACCTCAAGACACATATGGATGTCCATGACAAGTGTCCTGACATTGATAAGTTGATTGCTAATCCTGATACTGCTGAGATCGTTGAAGAGCCTGCGATTATGTATGCTCTTTGCTCATCATTATCCACTAAGGCAAATGATAAGAACATTGGTAATATCTTAAAGTATCTTAAGAGATTGCCCAATGAAGAGTTCCAAGCATTTGTTCTTAAGGATGCATTAGCAAGAGACAACAGTCTTAAGCAAAACAAAGATGTCAGACTATGGGCATCAGCTAAGGGCAACGGGAAATATCTCGTTGCCTAGAAGTTCAATTAAACTTTTAGGAGAGTGCTAAATGCATGATTTACCAAGAAAGATCGCAAGATCAAAAGTCAGACTTATGTTAGATAAGTTAAGCAAGGGATGGGGCTTTTATGCCTCAGTCCTTTATCAAATGCCAATGATCGAGAAGAGTTCTATTTCAACTATGGCAACTGATGGCAAGAGTATATTCTATAATGCAGATTTTACTGATGCCTTAAGTGAGCCTGAGTTGGATGGAGTTAAGGTTCATGAGGCTTATCATCGTATCCTTAAGCATCATCTAAGGCAAGGCAAGCGAGATCATCAGTTATGGAATATTGCATGCGACTATGCAATCAATCCAATAATCGTCAAGTCAGGTTTAACTTTACCTGAGGGGGCATTGATCGATAGCAAGTTTTACGGGATGTCTGCTGAAAAGATTTACGACTTACTGCAATCCAATCAGGGCGATGACGATGCCAATGGTATTCCTCAGCCTCAGGATTGGGGCAATGTCGAGGATATGGGCGAGGGCATGAGTGTTGATCAGATCAAAGCTGAAGAGGCAACGATTAATGCTCAGGTTGTAATGGCAGTCAACTCTATGAAAAAAGAGGCGGGCAAGTTACCATCAGAGATCGAGGAGATCATCAAAGAAATGAAGAGATCGCAAGTCGATTGGAAAGATGTTCTTCGCAGATTTATTGGTGGCGATCAGCCTGAGGGATATAGCTATCGCAGACCTAATCGTAGGCAATGGTATCTCAATGAGGTTGTTACTCCAATATCAAATAAGATTGGTTGTGGCGATATCGTTGTTGGTGTTGATACTAGCGGGTCTGTCTCTAGTGTTGAGTTATCTCATTTCTTGGGCGAGCTTAATGCTATAGCTAGTAGCTCAGGAGCAGATAGTGTGACGATTATAACTTGTGATGCTGACATTCAAAATGTTGTCAGATATGAAAAGGGAGATCAGATCGAGACTATCGAATGTAATGGTCGAGGCGGTACTAGAGTTATGCCCGTCTTCAACTATATTGCTGAGAATGGTATTAAAGTAGATAACTTCATTTACTTTTCAGATATGGGGATATTTGACTATCCTGAGCAAGATGTTGGCTATCCTATCCTATGGGTATCAAGCGATATGAAAGCTAACGATGCTCCAATAGGCGAGACCACTTATCTCAAAGTTGCCTAACCAAACCAAAGTTATCCACAAGCCCCTAACTGCGGGCTTGTGGTCAAATCATCAACTACTATCATCAGGAGTGCTAAAATGCATATAAGCGACTTAATCGAAAAAAGTAATTCAGAAATAAAGCACAAAACATATTTAAATATGTTAGATGCTTTTCAGTATTCATATAAGAAATATGGCTTTGATATAAGTCATGTTGTTTCTATGAATTATAGTTCTCATGGCAATCCATTACATGACAAAGGTCTTCAAAAAAAGGTCGAGGAGTTCAAGTCAGCAATGGATTATGAGATGCAACAAGGTGTCAATAACTTGTCCACAATGTTGACTGCTATTAACAATTACAGACAATCTATGCAAAAGAATTCTCTGCTTAAACCTGAGGATTATGTAAAGCAGTTTGATGTATTCTCTAAAGCAATAAGAGATACACATTTACAAGCCTCTAAATGGTGGGGGCATTATCATCAGAGGACTAGTTCTAGAATTGTCTGCAATAAAGATACTAAAGCGGGTATCGAGCAAGATGCAAAAGACAGTTGGGGACATAGAAAAATTCATGTCCCGCCTTTATGGTTTCACAAAGTTTGGAAAAAAGGTCTCTCAGGTGTTGAGTACAAGGGCAGACCTCATTTTGTTGTGGATGCCAAGTCTGTCAATATCGCAAGGCTAGAGCAGTCTGATATGAAAGTGTACAAGGCTGATGTCGTTACATCCAAAAGTGGTGTCCTATCAATGATCAAAGATTTTTGGTTGGTATCATTTGAGACTGATCCAATGACTGTAAAGGATAATGGTCACATTGAACCCGCCAAGTGCATTTCATCAATTAGCCCTGAGTTAAAACTCGCAGAGGTTAACGTCTCTAAGAGAATAACTAAGAACGTAATCAACAACTTACTAGATTAGGAGGTAAACATGGAAGACTTAATACAATGGTGTCATCGAGGTTATATATACAATCCAAGTTTTATTGGAGATGATATATTATCTCATGATGTTTATCATATGTCTGATGAAGATCGAATTGTATTTTTCTGCGAAAAGCAAACTCAAAGACCTATGAGTGAAAGGGATTTTATTGAGTTCGTGGATTATATGATTTCATCATCACAAATTCATTAAATAACAACAAGTTCTTTCCCCCTCGATTTAAGGGGGGGAAAGGTATGCCAAAAGATAATTTAAACTTTTAGGAATTAAAAATGAAATATAATTTTAAGTACTACCAAAACAGAATGTATGAAGACAATTATGTAAGAAATATTTACATCAAAATTGGCTTGGCATTTTCAGTATTAATATCAATAATAATCATAGGAGTTTTATAAATATGAGTAAGATAAAATGGAAAGACCTACCGCCCAAGAATTTATCTTGGGCTGAGGCTATGTTGGAAATAGAGGGCTTAGTTAATGCTGAGGTATCTGATCTAAGAAAAAAAGATGATCATCGCATTGCTGATCTATTACTTAAATCAATGTATATAATCAAGAGGGGCTACTAATGAGAAACAATCCTGACGATTTATCAAATCAATTAGTGCATAAGATTAAGGTATGGCTAAGAGGAGAAATTCAAGACGTTAGAAATAACTTTGAAGACGATCTTGATAGTCGAGAATTAGGTATTCTTGATGGAAGA
>Ga0098037_1001580_pt1 | contig 10460 bp, 14 predicted proteins | sample 5_EtaG_FD_75050 | JGI IMG/M metagenome (GOLD analysis project Ga0098037, IMG submission 75050) | Marine viral communities from the Subarctic Pacific Ocean - 5_ETSP_OMZ_AT15132 metaG | ecosystem: Environmental > Aquatic > Marine > Oceanic | place: Pacific Ocean | collected 2015-01-08 | reverse complement strand
TAAAACAGATTGTTCATTAAATTTCATTGATATACCTGCTTCAAATCTTTTTACTTCTTTACCATCCTGAAATATAATAATAGTTGGTACTACCTTTATATCCCATTCTTTTTGTATTACTGCACCAATAGTTTTATTAGTTAAGTCTACTTCTGCTATATAACAATCTTTTAACTTAGCAATATCTAATCTATTAGCATAGTTCCAAGAAGCATTTACTTGTACAACAGCACATTCTTCTAGGCTCATTAGTTGTATTGCTTGAAAACTATTTAAGTTAACTGACTGTGAGTGTAGCCATGTAGACGATAGTCCAAGCAATAAGCATAATGATAATATAAACTTTCTCATGATTCATCCTCATTTGTTATTCATATCTATTAGAGTTTCAGTAATAGCTCTAGTATCTTCTTTAATATCATCTACTTTTTCTTCAAGCTTATCTACTTTACCCTCTGTGTTTAATATAGAATCACGAATCATTTGATCTTTCAAATCATATTCCATACGTGAAACCTCAGGCTCTGGTAATTCTTTAGCAAGTTCAATCTCTGCTTGTAATGAATACCACATACCTATAATCATACCTACAGTAACTAAGATACTAATCCCAGTTTCTAAAGATAGTGTAAATTTAGTGTCTTTACCTACTTCCATGTTATGCCCCTATCTCTGAGTGTACTAATACGCCACCTGCGTAAAAGTTATTGTTTTTCGTTAATATGGTATATGTAGTATCTTTATCTGCCATATACTCAAATCTATGTATTTCTTTTGTGCCGTCAATCATCTGTATACTATTACCTACTTCTAATTGATTTGCATCTAAATTATATAAATCTTTTGTTCTTTGTGGTCTGTAACTAGCCATAGAACCATCTGCTAAATATATAGGGTGATCCCTAGTAACTATTATATTTTTTAATTCATCACTATCATCATACATAACTTTTATTAAATTATCATGTGCTACAAATAATGTATCTAATATTGGTACTTCTTCTATACTTTCTGTTTCAAAATTGTAAGAATATATAATATCAGCATCATCTAAATCATATATACTTTTCATACCATCAGGAGTATTTACTAATATACTACCATGTATACAGAATCCACCAAACGCTTGGAATGTTATATTTCCTGTTATAGCTGAACTATTAGCACCATTATTTACTAAAGTAAAACTATATGAACCTGTACCATCTTTATTAGAAGGTGTGTGTTGCCAACCTGGTCTTAACTTTAATGTACCAGAATTAAAACTACTTAATGAACTTTCTAATTGGGTAATAGTAGATGCTCCACTTGTACTAGTACTTGGTGTGCTTCCATCTGTAGTAAATTGAAACTTTAAATTACCAAATGGTCCACCACTGGTAGTAAAATTATTTACATCAACACCACCGCTACCACCAGATAATGTTATTGTTGCAAAACTATTTGCCATATCAGTATCCCCAGCTTCTCCAGTACAATGTAATCCAGTATTACCACTAGTAGACCAGGATACTCCAGCATCGTGGTCATAACTATAAAACTCAGACATTGAATGAGGTGCATTACCATCAGGTCTATCAGCACTTGCATTAGCTGTATTAATAGTGTGTCCGTATAACGCACCACTTCCAGTGGATAAATTTTCTAGCTCAGAATTAGCTCTATTACTAGCATAATCTAATTCAGAAAGTATTTGACTTATCTTTATTTCACCTGATGACTGTAAAGCCATTTATTACTCAGCGTCTTTAATTGCTTTATATTCTACTAATTCAGCTTCTACTTCTACTAATGATGCTTCTAAACTTGCTTTATGAGCTTCTGCGTCTGCTATAGCTTCATCTACTGATTTCACATCAGTCCAATCTACTACTTCTACATCTTTTCCTGAAGCATCTTGCATAGTTCTTGTATGCTTTATTTCAACCATTTTGACTGAGCTTTCTGCTTGTTCTTGTGCTTTTTCTGCGATTACTTTAGCCATTTTATTCTCCTATTTTAGTTTTAAGTTCATCTATTTGAACTTGTTGTTCTTTTATTGCTTCTATTAAAACACCAACCATTTTATCATAGTTTACTGTTTTAAATGTTTTCTCATTACCACTACTAAACTCTCCAGTACAAAGTTCGTGTTCAGTAACAAGTTCTGGTATTACTTCTTCTACTTCTTGTGCAATTAATCCTATATCGTGTGTGTCTTTTCTTGAAGTAGCAGTCCAGTCATATTCTACGCCTCTTAATGCCATTACTTTATCAAGAGCATTATCTATAGTAGTAATATTTTCTTTTAATCTTTTATCTGATACAGTAGATGAAAATGCAACTACATCATTATCAAAATGTCCAACACCTGCTGGAGTAACTCTAAATCTTTCAGTCATAGTAACAGCATTATTTAATGTACCAGTTTGTGCTCCTGCTGTCCAAAACTTTAATGTATCAGTAAGAACAAATGCACCTCTTGTAAAGTTAGCATTATCAGCTGAATTTAAAAATTGGTTAGCAACATTTGTACTTGCTTTAACAGCGTATCCCAAAACCAGACCTATGGTACTATATTGAGTACTATAAGTACAAACATAATCTCCATTAGCACCACCATATCCATGAGCCATATTAAAAGTTCCATTTGCTGCTGCTCCATTTGCTACAATAGCTGGACTTGTTGATGATAAACTTTTAGCATCAAGAGATTCGTATGGACTAGAATTATTTATACCAACTCTACTATTACCAGCATCTGCTTGAATCATGTGAGCATTACTATTAGACTCTACTCTAAAGTCTGCATCGTGACTGCCTTCATTTACAACTAATCCATATTGTAAAAATGAATTACCACTAACATTTAAATCTCCTACTACACTTGCTCCGCTTGTATTTACATAAAATCTTTGAGTACCACTTGTGCTATTTATTGTTGCTCCAGTTCTAAAACTAAAAGTATCTCCAGTATTATATAATGCTACTGTTGAATTTTGTTCTTTAAAAAACAATCTTGAAGATATATCGGCATTACTACCATCTTGATTTATTACCACTCCATTAACACCACTTGCAGTAATATCAAGCTTTGTATCAGGTGATGTAGTTCCTATGCCGACATTACCTGCTGCCATTAAATTAATATCATAACCACCATAAGTTCTAATTTCTAAATCATTGCTTACTCTATTAATTACTGCGTTAGTGTCTTCAAATTCTACTTGGTCAGCATGTCTTGTATTTTTATGTATAGTAGTTCTTGTAGTGCCATAAGTCAATAGCATTTGCCCATTAGTAGTATCTCTTAAATATAATACATTTTCTGTGCTATTATTGTATTGAAGAAAGTTAGTAGCGCCATTTGTAAACGCTACACCATAACCAGTAGTGATTGATGAACTTGCAGACAATGCGCCAGTTACTGCTAAAGTGCTTCCGTCAAAAGTAAGATTTGCCTCTCCATTAAGACTAAAAGCATCATTTGAAGTCATAACTCTATTATTAGATCCATTAGCCATAATAGGTATTTGATTTCCTTTATATGTAAATACATTATTTCTACACTCTAACAATTTAGTCCAAGAAATAGTGCTACCAGCAGTACCACCACTACCACTTGTATAAACTACTATTCCGTCATACAAATCTACTCTTGAAGCAATATCATTAAATGAATAAGTGTGTTCATTTGATGTTGTAGTAAATTCTATATTGTATCCAAGCTGTCCATAGTTACCACCAGAATATCCCATAGCAACACTTCTTGGATTACCATGATAACCTCTACCATTATCCCACCTTACTGTTTTATCTGTGCCAGTCCAAGTTGTGCCGTCTAAATTATCTGCATCTAACCCACTTCCACTACCGTCATTACCAGAGTTCCAAGATTCTATTGTACTTGCTACTACATAATTAGCAGGTTGTGAAGTTACACTATCACTTTTTACGTCAATACTTCCGTCTGATATTATTGCAGATGCAACTACTTCGGCAAAAGTTCCTACTTTAATATAGACATCTGTTGCTGTAGTGCTAACATCTACTTGTGCAGCTTCTATAATAACTGGTTGGTCTGCGTTGGAGTGATTGTAATATATTATATCATAATTATTATCATTGTTAAGTTGTCCAATGATATATCCGTATGCACCCAATGTTCCGTCTGTATAACTTGTACTTCTACCAGATAAATGTATAGAAAATCTTGTTGATTGTGTTCCAGTAACTGTTGCTATTTTTACCCAAGTTGTAGATGTACCACCAGTATTATTAACTGCTCTCCAAGTATATGATTTTGCATTACCATCGGAAGTGATACCCTCAGTAACGGTTAAATCTCCAGTTACTGTTGTACCAGTTGTAGTTGCTCTAAATCTTTCAGTATTGTTAACTATAATTCTTGTATAGTCGGCAGATATATTAATTCTATCAGCACTAGCATTATTTCTCCTAATTTCTACATCTTGATTATAACTACTAAGAGTAACACCATTATTTACATACCAAAATGAAGTAGTATAAAAGTTTCCTATATCTGAAATAAAATGACAATGACTACCATTCATAGGTCCGAAATTTAAATAGCCGTGGTCAGTAGATATTTTTACATAATTACCACTAGCAACATGAAAATTTACATGGTCATCATTAACAATAGTTTCTAAATAATCTGAAGTATCGCCTTTTTGATATTGTCTTACATAGTTATCGCCCATTTGTAATTTTAATACATCAGCATTTTGTTGAGTGTGATGAAATCTTAATAATGAAGTTCGATTAGAAGTACTTCCATCTGTTAAGTATGTTTTAATAGCTGCTGCTCTTGAACCACCACCTTGATTATGCCCAAATTCTAATGTTGGTCCACTACCTGCTGAAGTTGCAGTGTTCATAATACTTAATGTAGGATTAGAACTATTTCCAATCGTTGCATTTCCTGTTGTAGTTAAAGTTCCAGTTACTGTAGTATTTTCATTTAGCTTTACATAATTACCAGTATTAGATATTTCTATTTGATTAGCAAAAGTACCACCAGAATCTTTTGTACCAAATCTTAATCCACCTGAATTAGTGTTATTTTTTATGTAACTCCAATCTCCACTATTATTTATTTCAAGAGTTGAACCACTAAAAGTAAGATTAGATTCTGCTTGTATAGCACTTGTGCCATTACCAGTTAATAAAGCATTAGAAGTAAAACTAGATGCTCCAGTACCACCATTAGCTACTGCTAGATCAGTACCAGACCAGTTTGAATTGTTGATAGTAGCTGCACCACCAATAGGTGTTATGGTACTACCTACTTTAGTATATAGCTGATTACCAGTATAATCATATACTAATTCGTATTGGTCTATAGCACCTTGAGCAGGTGCACCATCTCCCCTTTTTATTAAGAACTTATTAGCCATTATAACCTATTATGCGTATACGCCAAAATCTAAAGTTGTGTTTGTAAGACCTTGAGTTACCTCTAAAGTACCTACAATATCTAAACTTTTATTCATATTCCATTTAGTTCCTGTATGACTATATGTAAATGTTGCACTTGCTCCATCTACTGTTAAGCCAGCACCGTCAGCCGCAGATGAATCTGCTGCATTTTTAGCTACTGTAATATTTATATCTTCCACATCTAGTGTTGAAGTATTTAAAGTAGTGGTGTTACCTTGAACTGTTAAGTCTCCAGCTATTGTTAAATGTCTAAGGCCTGTTAAATCTTTATTACTATCCAATATAACTGCTTTACTTGCAGATGCTGTACCTGGTGTTATACCATCTACCAAATTCAACTCTGCAGCTGTTGATGTAACGCTAGCACCAGCAATTTGTAATGTAGTCATATTTAATTGACCACTACCACCGTAAATAGCTGCTTTACTATTTACTATTGTTCCAGCTGAAGATCCATCTACTAAATTTAATTCAGCTGCTGTTGATGTTGTAGCTAAACTTAATGCACCTGCACCAGTAATATTAAAGTCAGTTGTATCAATTTTAACAACACCCTTTTGACTAGAAGTTGCAACTGGTACTATAGTAGCACCTAAGTCTTTAACAACTACATCCTGTGCATTTCCATTGTTTGTTTCTTGTCTTCCAATATACAGTTTCTGATTATATCCATCGTATGCTAATTCACCAGTTAATAAACTGTTAGCACTTGGAGCTCCATCAGAACCGAATGTATTTCTTTTAATCTGTAATCTATTTGCCATGTCTCTCTCCTATTATGGTTGATAATCTCCACCATCTATTGTTTCTGTTTCTAGTACGACTGCATTAGCCACACTAATTGTTGTTTGTCCATTTGATTCAGCAGTTTGTATTCCTGTACCTGCTTGAATATCTGAACTAAAGTTATCTGCTTCTGTAATGACTACATCTGTAGTACCATTATCAATCTTTAATTTATTGTTATCATAAAAAACTATTTTCTTATATACATCTTTAATTTTATTTGGTCCTGTTAAACTTCCACCCATTATGTTGTTACTCCTATATCATCATAAGTTGGTTCACTTACATCTGCTACATCACTATAAGTAGGATTAGATACTGCACTTACATTGCTAAAAGTGTACACACTTCTTGTAACATCAGTATAAATACTACTGCTTGGATCACTTATATTACTAAGTGTCACGTCAGCTGGTAGTGATAAGTCTATATAATTACCATCTGTGTTATCGTTAAAATGTTGTTCAAGCTCATTAAATGATACGTTAATATCACTAAATGATGCTAAACCAAAGTTTCCTTTCTTCCAAGTATTAGCCATTTTTACCTTGACCTCTATACTTTTTTACGTAATAATTTTTACTCATCTTTGTTCCATACTTAGTATTAACACTATTACCTTGTCTAGTTTTCTTCTTGCCATTTGTATGTCTGGCTACCTGTGGTCTTAAACCTCTCATGCAAATGTTTTTACATTAGTAGGTTTACCACCAACGCCTTGTTTCTTAGCACGTTTTCTTCTAACTGCAGACTCTATTTGTGTCTTTGTCATACGTGCAGCTTTAGCAGCAGGTACACATTTAGGATACCCACGTTTACTATTGCTTGCAGATTTACGACCACATTTATTATAGCCACCGTTCTTTTTCTTAGAACTAATGTCTACCCAGTCTTCTTTAAACCATTTTTTTAAACCAGTCTCTGCCATTACTTACCTTTTCTATATCTCCCACCACGCTTCTTATATGTTCTTACAAGCCATGCATTAGCATAAGCAGAAGGATATACCTTAAACTTTCTTTTAGCTTCTGACTTTACTCTACTATATAAAGCTTTATCTATTGGATGATTCTTAGCCATATTATTTCTTCTTTCTCTTTGCTGCTAATATTTTTTTCTTTTTATTTAGTCCTGTTTTAGGTTTACCTCTATATAACAGGTCTCCAACTTTACGCTTTTTCTTACCTACAATTTTCTTTTTTTTCTTAGGTCTTCCAACCTTACTTCCATATGTACCTGGTCCTTTTGGCATCTTATCCTCCTAGCACTTCCATCTTCTACGTGCTTGTCTTAGTCTTGAATTTGGATTTCTTGCTGCTTTTGGAAACTTCTTCATTTGTCCTGCTGATCTTGCACAAAATGACTTACGTCTCTTTGCAGCCTTACTTCCCTTTTTTACTTTACCAGTAACTGCTGTCTTTAACTTACTACCAGGGTTTAATCTTCTATAAGCTTTAACCCCAGCCTTAGTCATACCAGCACCTTTTTTAGTTGCTCTAAAATTCTTCTTATTTCTTGCTGGCATCTTTGAACGCTTACGTGGCATTACTACTCCTAATAATTAGTTGGTTTTACACTTCTCATACCAGACACTCTACCTCTGTTAGCAAATGTTTTACCTTCTTTAACACCTTTTTCAAACTTTGTATTAAAATATGGTGCCATGTTTATCATATCTGGTTTGGTTTCATAACCAAGAGCTATAGCTTTATCAACTAAATACTGATGAAACTGTCCTGGTAATTCACTTTGTTCTGTCATTGCAGAGCTACCACTATCTAATGTATTAAAGTGGTCTGCTTTCTTATGATAAAACAATGTAATAGTTAACGCAGCATCAACAGATGTAAATCTATTCTTCTCACTTCTTAATGGATCATATAGTGCAATACCTATTGAGTCACGTTCAAACCAATAAACATACTGCTTAACTGTTCTTGTATATACTCTGCTATAATTTGGCATTATGTTATATCCCTATATTCTGGTCTACCTAATAATCTTTTAATTTCTTTCACATTCCCATCAGCATCTTGTAAGTCTACTGATTTTACTTCTAATATTGAATCTTTCAATCCATAAAATCTTTGGTCAGCAACTGTATTAAATTGAGTTGCCTCATCTAATATTAATGTTCTTGAACAAAATTCATCCGATGCTTGATTTAATAAATAAATTATTTCGTTAGTACCAAGTTCTGGATGATGTTTTTTTATTTGATCAATCATCTGCTGCAATTTCATCTACTTCTCCCGTTGGTTGTATACCTATATATTGACTTAAAAATGTTAATAAATCTTGTGTTACTTTTACATATTGACTTTCATACCACTGGTATTGTTGTGTATCAGCAGTTAAATCAACTTGATAATTTTGTAAATAAGTTTGTATTTGTTGCATCATTGTTTGTGCTAACTCTACATCTTCATCTGCTATAAAATCCATAGATATATCAAAGTACTTATCATAATCTCTCTTATCTGCATCAGTACCAATAGCTCCTGCTGCCATATCTGCTGTTAATTCTGTACCAGATGCAACATTAGGTTTACGTATTTGGTTCATAATATATCTTAATAATTCTCTAGAAGCATATAATACAACACCTCTTTCTAATTCATCTGGTAAATTATCAATAGATGTATCACCTAAAGCAACAGATGTATCTGGAGTTATATGTTTTATTAAAGCACTTTGTCCATTAGCAGGTGTTGGTATAACGTTTAAAGTTCCACTTTGAATATAATATTTAGGGTCGAGCTTACTAGTAAAGTAAATACTATTTACATCTGTATAATCTCCAGCATCTTCTGCTTTTATCTGAGTAGCTTTTCTATCACGTGAGCCATCATTTCTAGTAACACTTACAATTTCTAATACTGAAGCAGTACTCATAGTTGTAGGCGAGTTATTTAAAGTTGTAGAACTTGTCATTCTATTAGCTATATCAGATACAATCATTAAACTTTTTGTAATAAACTTTACACCCTCAACTAAATATAATGTAGCTTGCGATGTATAATCAGGAATATCTATATCACCAACGATTGCTTCTATCTCTGTTTTAAAACTCATTATTTAACCCCTAATTTTTTCATAAAATCTGATAACCTTCTACCATCCATCATTATATCTTCCCCAGCTTCCATTTTTTTAGCTCTTCTCATTCTTCTTGCTTTTAATAATTTTTCAACTTTTTGACTTTGTGCAAACTTTTGTGCAGCTTTAGCACCTTTATACACCTTACCCCCTGGTAAAGTTAATGTAGCTATAGTTAATCCAGCTTTACCTAATTTATAAGTAACGTCTACAATTTTATTTAAACCAAGTCTTTTTCTCATTGGACTTTGTAATTTTTTTCTATTGCTAATCATGTTTCTCCTAATGTGGGGGAGTATATTTCAACTCCCCCGTATGTATTAACTAAACTGTAACACTGTGTGTGTTTCAGGAAGTTGAATTTCAAGACCTGCTTCTGTAAGAATCATGTCTTTTCTTCCGTCAACGTCACGGTTTTGAACATTAGTAATAATTTGAGTATCTCTTGATACACCATTACCAACTAACGGTCTGTATGATACGTTGTTTAGATCAATCATAATTGCAGTATTTTCATACTGATTTCTAAATAATGGTTCCATTACTAGGTTTAAGTTACCATATAATGTAGATATTCTAGTAACTAAGTGACCAAATTCACCTTGTACATTTTGAATATCCATTCCACTACCAACTTGTGAGTTCAATGCCATAGTGTTACCTAGGAATGAAGAACCACCAAGTTTGTTAAAGTATGATAAAACTTTTCTTGAACAAAGAACAAGTTTCTCTCCACTGTTTCCAGATTCTGGTGAGAATACATCTTCCATTGCATCAATAAAAGTATCATATGAAGCTGCACTATAACTGAAAGTTTTTACTTTACCAAAACGTTCAGTGTAAGGTACGATACCATGAGTTCTACGTACTGGACCAGAAGCTGTTGAGTCATCTACTCCAATACCGAATAACATAGCGTGCTCAAGATCCATCTTATGTTCCATAAGTTTTTCTTGATATACTCTCATGTATTCGTTGTTTACTCCACGATATCTTGTAGCTAAAGCTGTACCAGAGAATAGAGGTACTGAAGTCTTAAAGATTTGACAGTATCCTTCTCTGTTGTAGAACTCATCACTCCAAGATTCTGGGTCAGTAGAACCTTCAGCAAAAGCTGAACCAATTACTTGTCC
>Ga0098037_1001576_pt1 | contig 10479 bp, 4 predicted proteins | sample 5_EtaG_FD_75050 | JGI IMG/M metagenome (GOLD analysis project Ga0098037, IMG submission 75050) | Marine viral communities from the Subarctic Pacific Ocean - 5_ETSP_OMZ_AT15132 metaG | ecosystem: Environmental > Aquatic > Marine > Oceanic | place: Pacific Ocean | collected 2015-01-08 | reverse complement strand
CTATACCTTCAAAGATTTTAACAACTCTAAAAAGTAGGAAAAAGAACAATGGCAAAAAGTAAAAACAAAAGAACAAGAACAGTATCTGTACGACAAGATTACAGAAAAGGTGGTATTGTTAAAAATGTATTAGACAATATAAGAAAAGGCCTAGCTGTAGGTGGTAAAACAAATAAGACAGATAAAGACGATATAAAATTTGGTGCAGTGCCTAAAGACCAGTCTAATCCTAAAGGTAATATTTCAGTTGGAGCAGCTTCTTCTAATGAAGATGAAAAGACTACTACTCCTTTAGCCCCTAAAGATAGTCAAGAACCTATTATAGCGGAACCAGAACCGGGACCAAACCCTAGTCCATCACCTACTGAACCTACACCGGGACCAACAACACCAACACCGGGCAGTGAAACACCAGAACCAACTGAACCTACAGACCCGCCAGAATCAACACCAGAACCTGTTTCTGCTTTAGACCCAGCTGTAAGAGACGTAAGAATTACTGAATCTGCTGCTGAAATAGAAGCTAGAGCTAAAGGTAAAGTTCCAGAAGCAGCTATTATACCTACAGCTGAACAAGCAGGTTTTGAAAGAGATGCTCAAGGAAATTTAATACTAGATAATGAAGGTAATCCTATACCTTTAACACCTCAAAAAATAAACGAAATGGCTCCTCTTACTTCTGTAGGTGTTAATAAAGCAGCTCAAATATTAGATGAAGAAGTTGAAAGAGCTGAAGTTTTTAAGGCAGACGATGCTCAACAATTACCACCAGCTGAAATGGAAGCAAAAAGGGCTGAAGAAGCTATAGATGTAGAAGCAGCTGAACGAGATGTTACTAAAGAAATTGAAGGTGAAGATGTTGAAAGAGTAACTCCTATTGATGCAGCTGCTGTAGAAATACAAGAAGGTGCTTTAATGGCAGCAGCCCAAGGAGAACTTAGTGCTGATGCTATAGCACCAATAGTAGAAAATGCTGGATTAACTTTATCCAGAGTTACCAGAGCTAAGAAACAATTAAGAAATGCTGGTTTATCTGAAGAAGATATTACAGAGCTTGGTAATGAACCTGAAGCTCTTGAAGATAGATTGACAGATTTTACTGAAGAACAAAGAGGTATCATTGAAGGTTTACCAGAGGATGCTTTAGTCTCTAATCAAATTGATAGTTTGTTAGCTGGACTAGAATCAGGAGAAATACCAATGTGGGCTAGACCGGCTGTAACTAATGTTGAAAAAATGTTAGCTGCCAGAGGTATGTCAGCTTCAACAGTTGGTCGAGATACTTTAGTTAATACTATTATTCAATCAGCTTTACCAATAGCTCAGTCTAATGCTCAAGCTATCCAAGCTTCAGTAGCTCAACAAAGAGGTATAGAAGCTCAAGCTTTTGAAGCAGATGCTCAAAGAAAACAACAAACAGCTTTATTTAATGCTGGTAATGTTTTCCAAATGGATATGGCAAATTTAAATAATGAACAACAAGCTCGTTTATCTGACAGTAAATTTTTACAAACAGTAAGTTTAACTGAAGCTAATAATGTACAGCAAAGTATTGTTCAAGATGCTATTTTAATGTCACAAGCTAATTTAGCTGAAGCTAACTTAAATCAACAAGCTCAAATAAATAATTCTAAAAACTTTTTAAGTATGGACTTAGCTAATTTAAATAATGAACAACAAGCTTATATGTTAAAAGCTCAACAAGAACAGCAAAAAATGTTGAGTAATCAAGCTGCTGAAAATGCAGCTGAACAATTTAATGCCGCTTCTGAAAATCAAACAAATCAGTTTATGGCTAATTTAAATAATCAAATAAGTCAATACAATGCTACACAAAATGCAGCAGTTTCACAGTTTAATGCTACTCAAGAAAATGCAGCTGCAGCTCGTAACTCCGGAAGACAAACAGATATTGAAAAATTTAATACTCAGTTACAAACTCAAATTGAACAATTTAATTCACAACAAGATTTTAACAAAAATCAATGGAATGCTCAAAATGCAACAGCTGTTGAAGCCTCTAATGTTCAATGGCGAAGACAAGTAAATACAGCTAATACTGCAGTACAAAATCAAATTAATATGCAAAATGCTATGAATGCTTTTAATATGTCTTCACAGTCTATGTCTTTTTTATGGCAAGAATTAAGAGACCAAGCCGACTTTGATTTTAGAGCTGGAGAAAACGATAAGAATAGAAGAGTTCAATTAATAAATACAGCCCTCGCTAATGAAACAGACCACTTTAATTTGTATCAACAAGAGTATGGTTCATTCTTAACTAGTCTGTCAGGCAGTGCTTTAGGTGTATCAATATAAGGAGAAAAATGGGATTTATAAGAAAAGTTTTTAAAAAGGCAGCAAAAGGAATTAAAAGAGCTGTTCAAGGAATAGGTAAAGTATTTAAAAGTGTTGACCCTAAAGTCTTAGCTGCTACGTTAGCTCTTAACATTATGCTACCGGGTTTAGGTAGTGCTATATCTGGAACATTACAATCAGCAGGAATGTCTTCACAAGCAGCACAAGTAGGTGGCAAACTAGCTGCAGATACTTTAACTTCAACTGCTGCTGATATAGCAACTGGTGATGATGTTAGTGGTACAGATGCTTTGAAAAGTAATTTAAAGGGTGCTGTAATAGGAGAAACCGCAGCAACAGCTGGAAAAGAATTAAAAAAAGCTGTAGAAGTATCAGAAGAAATATTAGATAACTTACCTGATTCTCAAAAAAATAAAGTATTTGGACCAAATGAAATTAGTAAAAATGTTGAAGAAATAGCTGTAGCATCAGAAACAAAACAACCAATCATTAAAAAAACTGACCAAGAATTATTAGCGGAATCTATGGAAACTGATATAGCTGCAGATGTAACTAAAAAAGGTACTATGCTTTTAGCAGAAACTGATGATTCATTAGTACAAGAAATTCCAGTAGCTAAACAATTTACTATAAAAGGTCAAGAAGAAAAGTTTTCTATGAGTGATTTTTCTGACCCTGATAAAATAGAGGAATTTGCTACTAAAAATAGTTTACAAATAAACTTTAATAAAGATAATACTGGTCCTGATTTAAACAATCCTTTTGTTTTAAACAATAGAGGACAAGCTAAAAAAGTTGGTTTCTTTACAGATTCTAATTACAAGTTAGAGGACAATACTATTAACCCTAATTATGGTAAAATTAATTGGGATAACGCAAAAGAAGCAGCATTTGAAACAACAGGAGAACTTGCTTTTGATTATGGCTTATCAAAGTTTTTAGCAGAAGACTATGATAAACCTGTAGGTGCGACTGGTTTTATTTCACCAGAAGCTCCACAAGAAGCACCTCAAGCTGCAATGTTAGAAAATGTTGGTAAAGCTTATATGAGTGCAGGTTATCAAGGTCCAATTAATTTACAATCTATGGGTGGTTCTTCATATTTTGGTCCCGGAACTGTTGATTATATGGCTGCTAAACAAATTGAAATGCCAGTACCTACTATACCAATACCAAATTAGGAGAAAATAAAATGATAAATAATAAAGAAAAAGTAAATCAGGAAGGTTTAAATTTAGTTTTAGAAGGAATAAATTTAGGTAGACCTATTCCCGGTCAATCTTTAACAAGGTCAAAAAATGAACCTTATGCTTGGGAACAACCACCAAAATATGCAAATATTAAAGAAGCCTTACATGAAATATTTATTTCTTTAATTGATGAAAATGTTTATCCTTCTTTAGTAAGAAGTTTAAAAAAAGGAGTACCTATTGTTGACTTAGCTTCAGGTGTTTTAATGGAAGGTTTTAAAGCTGGTAAATTTAATCCTGATTTAATGTTATTACTAACTGAGCCTGTTATTTATTTATTTATGGTCTTAGCAGCTCGAAGCGGGATAGATAATTATAGAATAGATTCTGATAGAGATGAGCCTAATATTGATGAAAACCCAGAACAAACACTTAATACTTTAAGAAGTATCCTAGCTATTGAAGGAGAAAAAGCAGGTCAAATAGAAAATTCTTTAAAAAGTGCAGATATGCTACCTAAAGAAATTGAAGAGCAATTAGAACAAATAGATTTTCCAAGTTTATTAGCTAAAGGAAAACAAAAAGAACAAACAAAAAGTTTATTAGAAAAAAAGGAGTAAAATATGGCAGATGATTTTTTTAAAAGTTTAGGAGGCACTGGAGACTTAGCTGAAAGTTTATTAGAAAGAGCTAGTGCAAGACAATACAGAACTCAAAAAGGAAAAAAAAGAGCAGATAAAATTGCTTTAATTGGAAGTCTTTTAGGTATAGGAGATAAGTATTTAGCGAAAAATACTATGAATGCCTATCAAAAGTTTGAACAAAATTTATTACCTGAGAAAGAATTTTTAATTAGTAACTATGAAGATAGACAAAAATTTATAGATGATGTAGAAAAAAGAGGAGGAACTGTTCAGTTTGTTTCTCAAAAGGACGACCCAAGAGGTTATCGTATTATCAATGAAAATAGAATATTAGAAAGTTTTAAAAATGAAGTATTAGATAATGAACTTAAAGAAAAACAAAGAAGTGAAATGATTCTAGGAGTTCCTAGTGGTATGTCAACTTTAAGTGGTGACTATACAAACTATTTAAATGGTAGAGCTGAAGAAGAAGCAAAAGAATTTTTATCTACAGGAGGTCGTTATCAATGGGATAAACGAACTCAAGCTGATTACTTAGCTTCTTATAAAGATACATTAACTCAAGCACAAATAGATATGATGTCACCTAGAAACACTTCAGTAGTAAGAAAGTTTTTTGGTTTGTTTGGTGATAAAAATGCTCAACAATCTTATGAAAAGAAAAGAGATACACTCTTAGATAATCACAATAGATTTAGACAAAAAGCTGATTATATTACAGACTATGATAATGAGTTTGATGAAGTAAATGAAGCTAATCGTTACAAGTATTCTCCTAACCAAAACACTATTACTGAATTAGTTAAAGCTTATAGAAATGGTGAAGCAAGTACTCAGTCTAAGTCAGAGTCTGAATTTGTTGATGAAATTAATAAAAAATTTGAAGATTATATTACAGCTCACGGTATTAACAAAAATACTTTAACATCAGCAAATGCTTTTGTTTTTACATCCTCAATACTAGACCAAGATGAGATAGCAATCAAAGGAGACCACGATAAAACAAAGCTAAGACTACAAGATTTAAATCCAAATTATGACCCCAGTGTATCTCTTAGTGACCAATCTCCAGAAATACAAACTTTGTATGATAAAACATTAAAAGAAACTAGAAGAAAAAGATTAAGTTTTGATGCAACAGCAGCAGAAAAACTAGAAAATATCTTAGATGAAGTTGAAACAGTTACAGCTCAAATACAAGCTAAAACATTAACTTCCGAACAAGCAGAATCTTATTCTCAAGCTTATAGAAATAGTATTGCTTACACTCCACCTTCAATTTTTAAAAGCTATAAAAACACAGCTATTGATAATATAGCAGGTTACTCAGCTGAAAAGTTAGAACAAGAGTTAGTAACTATTAATAGCTCTTTAGGTTTTGATGATGAAAGTTCTTTCCAATTAAAAACTGCATCAGATTTAGCAAACTATCAAGCTTTATTAAGAACTGTTCTTTATTTTGATTCAAGATATGAAAACAACCCTGAAGAGTTTAGTAATGCTATTAATTCTCTAGGTCCTCTGATGTCTGAAACAACTCAAGATATTTTATTGAAGTCTTTTAGAGAAAAAGACGAACAAGGTATTTCTATTATAACTCCTAATATATAAGTATGAAGCCTGATTCTTTATATAGTACAACTCAAGCATTAAAAAAAGATAAAAGCAGTTTTAAAAGAATTGATGCTTATAGAAAAACTAATCCAGAAGCTGATAAGTTATATCCAGACGATATGGATTTAGCTGAGGCTGTTTTTGAAGCATCTCAACAGTACTACCAAGATTCTCCTTTAGGCAATAAAGATACATTCATTAATGAATTTTTATTACCTCCTTATGAACTACCAGAAGCTCGTACTGCTCCTAGAGTAGCTAAAGATTTATTAAGAACCGCAGCTTTAGCTACGACAGAAACTGCAAAAGTTCCTGTTAAGTTTGGTAGATTCTTAGAAGATGTAGTTGAATATCCTATAAACCTTGCTATGAATGCATTAGGTTTTTCTGATGCAGTTAATCAAAGTGAGATGTTAGAAAAATCTCAAAGAGAAAAAACTAACTATAATTTAGGACAAGCTTTTGGCCTAGCCAGACCTTTAGGTATTGACTTAGAAGGTACTAAACCACAAAACTTAATTGACTATTACAACAGTAAAAAAGGTAAAGGTAAATTTTTTGATGAATTAACAGGACTACCACAAGAAATAGGCGATGGAGTATATTCAGATGTTGGTACTTTTTTAAAAAATCAATTACCCTTTTTAACAGAAAAAGAATTAGAATCTGTGCTATCAGAGCAAGTTAAAGGTCGTTCTTTAGATGAAACAGTTTTTGACCCGTCAATACAAACAAACTATGGTACAAGTTTTTTAGAAACAGCTGCAGCAGGAAAGTTAGACAAACCTTTTACAAGTACTACTCAATTTATTGCTAAAGAAGCTGTACCTTTTATTAGTTCTTTATTAGTAGGTAAGAAAGGAGCTGATGATGCTTTAAAACAAGTACCTACATTAGGAGAAAAACTTCCTCGTTGGTTTGATAAGTCTTTAGATTATTTAAAGAAAACAACTCCTACAGCAAAAGAAAAAGCAGCTGAAAAGATAGCTGATACAGCACTGCGTAAAAGCACTGAAGGTTTAAAGTTTTTAGCTAGACAACCTTTAAGAGCTGCTAAAGAAGCTCCTTCTTATATGCTCTCTGGTGAGCTAACTGGACAAATGTTCTTTGACCCTTACGAAGATAGACTAGTAAATATTATTCCTGATTTGGTTGAAAAAGATGAATACTTTGGAGACGATGTTGTTCAGTTTTTAACTGCTAAAGAAGGAGAAGATACAGTAGCTGAAGCTCGTCTTAAAATGGCTTTAGAAAATTTAATTCTTTATCCAGCTGCATCAACAGTTATTGGAACAGCAGGAGTTGCAGGTAAGTCAGCTTTTGAAATTATGAAAGGTGTTAAAGCTGGAGGAGATGAAGTAATTAGACCTATATTATCTAAAATATCTGGTAAGTCTTTAGAGGCTATGAAGAAAACTCAAGATGCTAAAGTAAACAGAATGCCTTTAGACCCTGATGATATGGACACCATGTATTATCAATTTAGTGAAAATAGCATATTAAGAAATCTATCAAACTTTTGGTTAAATGTTACAAATCCTAGAGGCTCTATGACCCCTTATCAATTTGGCAGAGACAGAGTTCGTATAGGAAGCATACGTCAGTGGAATCATAAATTAAAACATTTTCAATATAATTTAGACAATTCGTTAGATGATGCTGTTATTAGTTTAAAACAAGTAATCAAAGACAATGAAGCACCTACTTCTTTAACTAAAGCTTTAGGTGATGAACCTTTAGAACAAGGTTTATTTAGGGTAGTCAATCAACTAATAGGAGCCAAAAGAAAAGATGGTAAGTTAATAACTAAATCTGATAAAGAGTTATTTAATATGTTGCCAAAAAACTTACAAGGTAATATTATTCAAGCTAGAAAATACATTGACCAATTATCTGCTCACATTCTTAAAAGCAAGACTGTATCGTCTGATATAAAAAGTGTAATTGAAAATAATGTTGGAAGCTATTTAAGAAAATCTTACAGACTATTTGACGAGCCGGGTTATGTCCCATCCAAAGAAGCTCAGAATAACTTTATTAGTTATTTAAAAACTAATAAAAAATTTAGTCAAGAAGATGCTGAATATTATACTCAAGCATTGATTGATAATAAAAGAAACTTTAATAGTTTTATAGGCTTTTCAGGTCAAGCAGCTAAATTAAACAGAGAAATATTTAGAAAGAAAAAGAACTTAGCTCCTGTAGTAGAAGATTTTTTAGGTCCTGTAAAAGACCCTAAATACAATATTCTTAATACAGTTACTCGTATGGTAAATTTTGTAGAAAATGATAAGTTTCTTTCAGATGTTTTAGATAAAGGAGTAGATAAAATATTTTTTAAAAGCAGACAAGCTAAAATTTTTACAGAAAGATTAAACTCAAGTCCTGATTCTATCGTAGGCCAAACAACTTACAAACTAGGAAATCAATATGGAGCCTTAGAAGGCTACTATACTTCTCCCCAAACTAAGAAAGTGTTTAACGAAATGTTAAGATTAAATAGACCCCATATGTTTGGTCAAGACGGTAATTTTGTGACAGATGTAGTTCAAGGTATTTATCAAAGTTTGTTATTATTAAAAGGAGTTGTCAACTGGAACATGACTATTGGTAATAATATTACTCACGAAAGAAACTTTTTATCAGGGCCGTCATTTATGTTAGCTAATGGAAATATACCAGCAGGTAAAAATTTTAATGATTCTTTTAAGACTATTGTGAATGAAATTAAAACCTTGCCTAAAAAAGATAAATTAAATTTATATAATGATTTAATGAAAAGAGGAGTAATAAACACAGAAGTAAGAGCTTCTGAAATAAATGCTTTGTTTGATGATTTATCAACAAGCTTTATAGGTCGTTCAGCTAATAAAATAGGAAATTTTTTAACTGACCACATGGAAAGAAAATTTGGTAAATCTTTAAATGATATTGCTGGAGCTAAGATTCCCGGCACTAGACAAACTATTAAAAATGTACCTCAAGATTTATATATGGCTGAAGATGATATTTGGAAAATTACTTCTTATTTAACTGAATTAAAAACTCTACGACAAGCTTATGGTAATACCAGACCTATAAATGAATTAAAAGATGAGGCAGCTCTTATAGTTAAAAATACTATTCAAAACTATGATTACATTCCGCCAACTATAAAAGAGTTAAGAAAGTTTCCAATAGCAGGGGTTTTCTTTTCTTTTCCAACAGAGATAATGAGAACTTCATTTAATATTTTTAAACAAGCCACTAAAGAATTAAACTCAACTAATCCTGTAATTGTTAATAAAGGTGCAAGACGTATGGCAGGAGGTGCTTCAATTATTGGAATGGGAGGTTCTGCTTATAGTGAAATATCAAAAGCCCTTTATGGTATTACTGATGAGCAAGAGTCAGCTATTAGAGAAATATCAAGAGCAGACTATAGTAAACATTCTCCACATTTTTATACTCTGACAGATGATGGTAAATTATTAGCACAAGACTTAGGTCATTTTGACCCTTATGATTTTATTAGAAGACCTTTCTTTACAGCTTTTACTGAGTATCAAAATGGTCAAATAACTGGAAGGAAATTTACAGACACAATAAATACGACTGTAGGTGAAGTATTAAGTGATAGTTTATCTCCTTTTTTAGGTTTACCTATTGCTACTGAGTTATCTTTAACAGCAATTACAGGAGAAACTCCAGACGGTAAACAGTTATATCCTGAGATTAATGCTGACCCAACAACTCCAAAGATTTTTCAAGAAGGTAATTTTACAAAATTTTTAGATTATGCTTTACCTCGTATGTTACCTCAAGTTATTCCAAACATGCAAAGAGTTTTTAAAGCTTATAATGAAGAATTAAAACCTTCCGGACAGCCTTATGATGTTGATACAGAAATAACAGCTAATTTATTTGGTATAAGAAGAAACGAAGTTGACCCTTTAAAAGGATTACAATATCGTATATCTGAATTAGCAGGGATAGACAGAAATATTAGTACTGAACTTAATAGAAGTTATTCTATAGGTACTAAGCCTAAAGAGTTTTTTGAATCTTATAAAAATTTAAATGAAGCTAAATACAAAAATGACCAAAGAATAGCTAAAGCTATAGATGCTGCTTTTACTTTAGGTATAAGTATAGAAGACATAGAAAAAACATTAAAGAAAACAGGAGTTTTTACTAACGAAGAAAAAGATAAATTTATTTATGAAAATAAATATTTACCTTTAAAATTAACCCCTAGTATGCAAGTAAGAATAAATGATTCTCTTTATCCAAATACTGAATTTTTACCAAAAGAGTTTAGTGAAACTTTTAATCCTTTATATATGAAAAACTTTGGTAAAACATTATTAGAAAATCCTTTAATGAGAACTGATATTGAAGACAGAGGAACTTTTGATTATGTAACCAATTCAGAATTTAAAAACTATCAAAAAAAATTACAACAAGAAAGAAGAAGACAACCAAAAGTTACAGGTGGTTTAGTCTCAGGACCAGAAGTACCTTTTACCCAAGAGGACCCAGCAGACCGTATCAATCCTATGACTGGTGAGCCTTATCAAGAACAGATGAGTCGGCTAGGTTTTGCTGAGGGTGGAGTTAAACAAGCTTTAAAAGTTGAACCTTTTGAACCAAATTTTTCAGAACGTGAGTATGTAAATATACCTACAGTTAAAGATAACCGTATAAATTTTGGGATGGAAGATAACTATATT
>Ga0098037_1001572_pt1 | contig 10486 bp, 11 predicted proteins | sample 5_EtaG_FD_75050 | JGI IMG/M metagenome (GOLD analysis project Ga0098037, IMG submission 75050) | Marine viral communities from the Subarctic Pacific Ocean - 5_ETSP_OMZ_AT15132 metaG | ecosystem: Environmental > Aquatic > Marine > Oceanic | place: Pacific Ocean | collected 2015-01-08 | reverse complement strand
CATATGATTGGGTGGTGTTAGTAATAAGATTCACAGAGTTCACATTAATGGTGAACATTGAGTATTTAGATTCAGAACAAGATAAAGAACTTGTGTCTTTTGGGTTAGGTGGTTCTTACAGAATATCCCTTCAAGAGGATATTAATAAAGAAGGAAGGAGTGTCTTTAGGACACGAGTTCCTTCCTCCGCAGAGGAGGGTCCACCCTTCCCTCCCCTGTATACGTCCCGCACCAGGCTTAAACCCAGTTAGAGACTGACTTGTTTGTCTTTAAGCCTCTAGCTTGTTTTCGTTGACCAAGTGACATACCTAAGACCATATGTTGTGCAGCCTGTTGAGGGTCATCCAACCATGCTTCTTGTAAGTCATTCCAGTCATCTAGGTTACGCATTGCTATCTGTTCTTGAGCAGAGATAGCCATAGCATCGGTGTAATACTTGACACCTTGAGCTAAGCAGTCGAGACGGTCATCGTGTTTAACGGCACCTTTTTCTCGACACATTCTACTCATTTGGTAGAAAAGCATATAGAGGAGCCTTTCTTCAGGTGGAGCGTCTGGGTTGGACTTGAAGTCCCAATCGAGAACAGAGCGATCCACGATAAGACGATGCTGATTAAGCACAGGTTCAAGAGAATCGATGATTCGGTCTTCTTTTCTGACATTGGCACGTACTTCTTCTATATCTAGAGATTGTTTATTATTGATGAGGTGTTTACGGAAGAGTTCAGCGACAATACCGTCACCAAAGTTAGTTTCTATGAGGAGAGTAGTAACACCGTATTTCTTACAACCTTTTAGAATGTCCAGGAGTGTGTTGTCTGAGTATCCATCTTTGTAAGCACGCATTTCGTGCAAGTACAGGAAACCGTTTCGTTGGGAGATAAAAGCTGCTGCTGTCTCATCTGTCCCTCGACCCGATGGATCAACTGAGCAGATTGTTTCGGTGTAAGGTAACCAGTCTCCTTGGAGTTGCACTGGAGAGTAGAAATAATCTCCAGGTAAGCCAACAATGGGAGCGTCTTTGATGACGTTTTGTGGGTCACTTGACCATATGACTGCATCGGGACAAGTATTAGGATTAACGGCAGTAACAATAAGGTCTGCCATTTTAAGAGGGAATTTTTCACTATCAGATAGGGTGGTATCCAGCATGAACTGGAGCATAAAGTTGCTCCTACCCATTGCTGCTTCACGTTCAAGGAGATCTATATCTTCAAAACGATCAGGATCTGTTGGTTGCCAAGGTTCAGCACCGTTGTCTATGTCTTCTTGTAATTGAGGTGCTAGTAGACCTTCATAGTTTGATTTATCTTTAGGGTAACGTGCTGTCCAGACGAAAGGTCTGTAGTTACGTTCAGCTAATTTACGATAAATAGTAAAGGAGGTCTGAGGAGTACCTAGGATACAAATCCTGGAGTCTGATTTAGGAGTAAGGATAGATTCTACTTCTGTTGCTAACTGAAGGAGTTTTTCTCGCATCAGTTCTGTCATTGAGTTACCAGGGACTTCAATGTCGTCTAGGACCATCAGGTCCGCGCGACTTCCGGTTAGCTGTCCAGTGATGCCCACGCTTTTTACGCTTGGAGCTTGGTGAGGTGAGCAGTTCACATCGAAGCTTATTCTCGACCACCTTGCATCGTCGGACTTCGGACGTAAATGAGAAAGCCATGGTGTTTCAATAATTAGTTTTTGTAAGAAGATAGACATGTTATCTGCACGTTCTTTAGAAGCAGAGATAATCATGATCTTTTTTTCTGGATCATTAAATAAGTGCCATAAGACGAAGGCACCAGTAATCCAGGATTTACCTACACCACGGAACGCCTGGATTTGCAGACGTTTAGGACCGTGTTGTAGATAGTCAGCGATAGCGTATTGTGCTCTTGTTGGAGAAGGTAGATCTAGTTGTGCCCACATTGCTTGTAGAAAGATCTTAAAATCGTCCTGTAAGAGCTGTAAGGTATCGTTCATATGTATATGTATTCGGGTGGTATTTCAACCGGTCTCAGGGTCCTACAGAGCCGCCTAAGAGAACTTTACCGCCCTCAAAGACTAAACCAACTGCAGCAGTTCCGATTGCTAGAAGTTTTTTAGACATATCCTCGTAATCAACTTCAGGATTTAGCTGAGGATAATTAGAGCCGGGAGAACTGCCGTTGCCGTTGCTGTGACCATTTCCGTTGCTGTGACCATTTCCGTTGCCGTTGCTGTGACCGTTGCCATTACCATTACCATTACCATTACCATTTCCGTTTCCATTGCTGTAAGTTTTATAGCTGTACTGCTGAACAAGAGGAGGAACGTATTGTTCGGTAGGAGGAGTTACCTGTGGCATACGGTTTTGACCAATAAAGCCACCTAATGGTGCAGGTTTCCATTGTGCTTTACCTGCTGTAACTTGAATACCAGGCTTAGCACTAGAGCCAGGGAAAGTAGTATTAGTTAAGCCTAGGTTTTCAGCAACAATAAAAGGTAGACCATTAATTACTTGATCTACGTCCATATCAGGTTCTAAATCAAAACCAGGTTGCTTGCTACGGAACTGTTCTTTATTGTAGTATTTACGAGGTATTATTCGTAGATAACCTGTGACTTCATTAATATCGACAATATACTTGTCACCGTATTGGTTTCTGATTTTAGCTTCAGCATTATCTTTAAATTCTTTAAAATAAGGATCAGAAACGGAATCTAAGTCATCACCAATACCGCCTGAAGCGATATTTTGACCGTGTTCACCAATAGATTTTTTAGCACCATGAACATATTGATGTTCAGTAGATTGAGATTGTTCTCTAGCTTCTTTACGGATACGTGAAGCATTAGATCTTGCTGTATCTGTAGTGTATTGTCTTTCACCTCGTGAGCGAGTTTGACTTTGAAGTTGACGGTTTCCAGATCTAGGTTTCCAGTTACCACCTTTATCTAAACTCTGACCACGAGTAACTTTTCCGTCAGGTTTTCCAAGTTGTTTTTCTAAATCGACTCTATCAAGTGGTCTACCAGCGTCTCGTTGTAATTGGTTAGCCTGCCTAGACCACTCCAGAGGAGCAAGTTGAGGCATAAAAAAAGCGCCCCTTTCGGAGCGCGGTATTAGTTATTCACTAAGGTATAGGTTGATCAGAAGAGTGGACGCCTTTTGCGTTTAACTGCTGCGCCTCTAAGTTTGAGGTACTCCTTACGTTGTTTAGGAGTCATTAGTTGTTCAGTTAGAGCACCTTGATCCTTTTGAAACTTTGTTTTTCTAGGTGTAGCCTTTACTGAACCGTCTGGTTTATTAGCTGCAGGTTTAGCTTTAGCTACTGGTTTTTTTGTAGCAGCCTTAGTATTACGTGCAGCCTTGGGAAGTGGTGCGGATTTACCTTTAGTGATCGACCGTGCATATTTAGCACCGCTTTTTACAGGACCAGTGCCTCCATCAAGCTGAGCCAGCATTGCACGTTGTTTTTTAGTACCACTCTTCTCAATCATCTTGCGATTGGCTTTTGCCCATGTAGCCATGGCAGGTGAAAGTTTTTTCTTTTCCATAATTAATAAATATGCTGTTTAAGAATTTGTTCTCGTATAGGTGAATTAAACCTTGTTATAAAGGCTTGCCAGTTGGTTGTTCCTTTTTCCTGATTACATTTGAAACAGGCACAAACACTGTTCTTGGTATTGGTGGGACCACCCATAGACTTAGGATGGACATGATCAATAGTAAGTTCAGTAGTGTCATAAGAGTTTCCGCAATAAATGCATGTATTGTCAAAGTATTCTTTAATAGCGCGCCTCCATAGGCGCTTGGCTTCTGGTGACGTCATAGCTATTAAGTTGTAAAGGTAATTGTCAGGATGTTGGAACAAAGGAGTCATCGATTCGCATTAGTTTTACGTGCGCCTTTTTGGCGATTCTTCTTACGTGAGATGCACCGTAAATTACTACGGTTATTGTTATTAGGGTTGTTGTCCTTATGGTCAACTTCTTTACCCTTTCCACATTTCATCTTACGAGAAGCACGTTTACGCGAAGTGTTCTTGCCTTGTGTACGTTTGCGATATGCTTTTAGATACTCCTTACGAGCAGCATATTCTTTTTTATGGTTACGTTCGGCTGCCATACAGCCTCCGCTGAACCAATTCTGGATCAACGTCGGGAATAATACTTGCTAATTTAGCGAGTGGACTTCCTTCCATTGCAACTCCAGAAATATCATTAGTTTTTAACCAGTCACAAGCTGCTTTTAGATCTTGTGTAGAAGCCTCACCCGATTTAATACGAGAAAGAAATTCTTTAGTAACAAGATTATGTAGCTCGTTAAACTGGTCTTCTGTTGCTTTCTTTTTCATACAAAGTCTGAATTAAAGGTACTTATCCAATTTTCGGATGAATTTTCTACTACAAAGAAATCGATATTTCTTGCTGATAATTTAGAGACAAATAAATCATAAGAAGCTCGAACAGTTGATGTTGTCATGCTGCCAGAATTGTCTATAAACAAAGCTAGTTTTGCGTTTGCAGGTAAAACTTCAGCTCCAATCAATGTATACCAATCATCAGCACATGAACCGCCGAAATCACGATTAACAGGTATCCAGTTAGCATATATTGTGTCAAGTTCCTCTTTATAATTATCAGGCACATTTAAAGTTGAGGTTTGCCCATTGACTGTAGTTTTTCCACTATAAACGATGGACCTGTTGCTACAATTAATACCATCATCTTGTCTTGACGCTTCTAGTACAAAATGAATTCTATGAGGATAATTTGCACGTAAAAGAGTCCATTGAGCCGTGTTGGTATTAAATCCCTGACTATCATCTTCGTCAATCACTGCAACACACCATCTTGTGTCATTAGTGGTAGAAGGTGGCAGTACACCTGGCTCAGGCGGTCCTGCTAGCTCTGGACAATTTAGTTCGACTCCGATAGGTACTGATAGCTTGGGACACGGGTTACTAAGCCATGTAGGGTTATATGGAAGAGATGGACAACCAGGTGATATTTCAGGTAAACATTCTAAATCGTCACCAGCATCGTTAGTACCTAACCACGTAGCTTCTACAGTTACTTGATCATTAGAAAATTCCCAATGCCCTTCAATTGTTAGTGTAATAGAATCACCAACTTCAGGGTATAAACCACTATCAGTTCCAGTATTACGTAAAGAAGCCTGTGCTCTAACAGAAAAAGCTGGTTGGCTTGTAAAAGTTTGTAAGGGATTAGGTAGACCACCATTAACACCTAAATCTCCAATAGCAGCAAGGGAACTACCATAACCACCTTTTAATCCATTAGTAGTTGCGGTTACATTTGCTCTCCATGGAACACCATTACCTGTACCAATTTGTGGACCACCAGGAATATCCTCATCTATATGATCATAGAAATTAACTGCTGGTGTCCATATAGTTTTTCTTATACCACCAAAATCCCATTCATCATAACCATTTGTTGTATTAGTGGTGGCATCATACAAACGTGGAGAACCACCACCCGCAACTAATTGGTAATTCCATAAACCACCTACAGTCCGAGAACCACCTTCATCTAATACAGTCCAAGGAGTTTCAATATTACCATTATCATCAATGTAGTAACCGTAGAAAATTTCTGATTTATCTGTTAAATCATGAATAGGGTCAAGACCAGTCGCTGTACCTTTACCTACAAATCTTACATATTGGTATTGAGAGGGATCAAACATAGTGCAACCTGGTTCAGGATTTGGATCGGAAGTATTTTTTTCGCAGGCTTCACTGCCATCGACGATATAAAGACTTAAAGTTGTACCTGCTGTAAACCAGTTATTAATACCTTCAGTTGTTTTAATTGAACCGTCTTTATGCTTCCAGGTGACTACATAAGCATCTACTTCTGGACCATTAACAGCCTTAGTTACAGAAACATCTATAATTTCAGAAACAACAGGTGGACCATTGTTTGCATTGAGAGCGTCTCTTCCAGTACCCGCAACACCACAAGCAAGTATGTCTCCAATATTAGGTGCAGGAGTAATCAGACATTCATTCCTTACAACATCTCCATATATTCCTGGTTTTAATTTATAGCACCCTTTAATATATTCATTCATCGTTAAACAATTCCTGACGAATCAAGTTGACTGCATAATCATCAACTTTGTTGTCAGAACGTTTGGCATAAGCAGTAAGCAAATCAATTACAAGGTTTTTAACTGCATCAGAAGTGAGAAAAGCAAAAATAATTGGACGGATAAGGTTAATCATTTGAAGATAATTTTGTCGAGTTTGTTTTCAATACGAACCATATGGGTTTCCACTCTTTCAAGAACTTGGGAAAACTCTTGTTTAGTTAGATAGTCTTCTGCAACCCTTAGTTCAACGCCATCTACACGGCGATCTAACTCATGAACCCGTGAGTGGATACGGGTTATGAGCACACTGAAGCCAGTAGCCATAGCTACGGCAATGGGGACAACAGTTTCCAACATGATGTCTATACAGTGCCAGGTAGAGAAGTTGCTTCTAATTCTGTTCTAATGTTATTAACAACAATCTGTTCAGGCATGGCACTGTTAGTAGTATTTCCCTGAGGATTATTCCCTGCCGATACTGTAGTCTTAAAGAAATTTGTACCGTATGGATTACTCATTCCGTCAGTCTCCTGAATCATCATATTATTAGAGATAGTCGCTGATGTATTAAATTCAAGTCTTACTGCTACAGCATCTGGCTTACCTAAATCCATAGTAGGAGGTGTAACGCTAGTATCCTGTTTAGGACAGCCAATGTTATAGAAAGAATTATTGGAGACAATCAAACCTTTAACATTTTCCGACAGAATATTAATAGCACTGTCAGTAAAATAAGAGAAATTGTTATTAGTAATTACTAGACCACGAATAACTGGATCTCTACCGTTTGGATTATTTGGTGGTGCTCCAGTTTCATTAGGCTGACTGTGGATTTGAATGGTAATCGCATGATCACAGCGTTTTAGTACTGTGCCATTAGGCTGTGCAAATGTATTGCAATCAGTGTGCAAATATGTATCGTCATTACCATAGAAGGAATTACCAGTAATGATGTTGCCATCAAACCTACCGTCTACAAAAGTAATATATGAACCGTTGCTAGTTTGGTTGCCGAATGAATTATTGCTAATGACGCAATTCTTCAAACCACCGCCAACGCCATTGCTATAAACATTACCGTTATCAACATTTCCTCCAGTAGGTCCGGTGCTATCAACCTCAAGAAGTTGACCGCCAATATCAGACAAACAACCATCAATAATCATTCCAGTACACTGAAACTTTCCAAACATCCGAATGCAATGAGCTTTTTTATTCATATGGAAAGTACAGCCTAGAATTTGCATTCTTCGCCAGCCATAAATACCACCTTGCATCTCATTACTTACACTATCGTTGATATTGCAAAGTTGTGAATCAGAAGGGTTGTTACTACCTAAACGAAAAGTTGCTAAATCGTGTCCAGCTCTATTGGGAAAAGTAAGAACAATACCAGTGTAGTTACTATTGAATGTGCAATTACTGAAGTATCCGTTTCTTCCAATGTATTTTAAAATACCGTTTCTTTTGCCGCCTTTACCTTTACTAGCAAATCCACAATTTATGAATTTAGTATCCATGTCAGCTGAGTCTTGCTGTTTTTGTTGATCGTAACCAAACTCATCTAATGGATTTGAATCGAGATGCTCTTGAGTGTTAAACCTATAGCCATTATTGTCGTAAGCTCTGAAAGCTAAGACGGTACTATAATCACCATTTGTTTGATCTTCTTCGCCTGCAATAACATCACTATCACCGTCATATTCATTTGCAGAACCGTCAGAAGCTCTTCCAGATTGATGTCCTACAAAAGAAATTCCGGTTACATTACCTTTGTTAGCAAGGCAGAATTGACCTGCTGCTGTTGATCCATCTGAAGTAAGCGAGGTAGCAGGCATCCTCCACAGAACAATTTTGCCACTACCACTAACATCTTCAACACGTTCCTCCATTTTAAATGTAGTAACACCAATACCCTCACCTACAAGAGTTACAACTTCTGTTCTCATAACCGGATCGAGCAGCAAGTACTCACCAGCAGGAAAGATAAGAGTTCTAATTGGACCATTAGTAAGAACTACTGATGGATCGACAAAATTAGAATCTGTAGATGATGTAGGTAAGGTTGTGGTAGATGAATTAACAGGCGGACGAATAGGATTATTCTGCATTGCTCTGTTAAAAGCAGTAGACCAATTATCTCTTGTATAAGCTTGAGCTACTGTATAGTTAGATTCGTAAGCAGCATCACCAATATTCCATGTTTCTGTTGTAGTACCACCAAACAATGGATCAAGAATACTATAAACGCCTACAGCAAATTCTTCTTCATTAGGTTCAATCCTGAATACACGTTGTACTTGACTGCCACTATTACTTATGTAACCATCTTTAACCCAAATACCTTCATTATTTGATGTCTCTAGAGTCAGCCTTTCATCATCTTTAACGCTGATTCTACCTTCAAAGTTACCGTCATTTGAACTATTAAAAACAATCCTAGGACCAATACTTGTAGTTTCGTCTTTTAGATTAATACTACCAGGTTGTACGTTAATAAGTTTTTGGAGACCACTTCCAGTCCTTGTTATTTCAAAGGAATCAATGTTGTCACCAGCATCATTAGCTGTGTTGCCGGCATTTAAAACTTCTTGAAGAGTAGAGTCTCCTAGACGTCTATTAGTATTACCTTTCCAAACAATTTCATTAGCATCATTGAATGCTACGACAGTGTATAACGTACTGTTAGAAGTGGAATACCATTGATCGTTAATAATCAGTGCTCCACCACCAGCAATACCAGCCTCTGTTCTATCTGCAGGAAAATTAATACTCATTATTTAACATCCTGAGCCTCATCAGTATTCCAAGGAATACCAGCTCCTACTGTTGGAGTCTTCTTTTCTGCAAGCTGGTTGTCCAGTTCATTACAAATTTCAGTGACTTTCTCTTCACCACCAATAGCAGCTTGTACCCAAGCAATGGCATTCTCTTCAGTTACGCTGTCGTAAGGAATCATTGTTTCAGGATCAGCAGGCTCAAGAGCAACTGAACCATATGCACCTACGGAATACGTTCCCTCTGCATCAGTAGCATCCACTGTGTAATGCAAAACTCTGATCTCGCCGGTAGCAAGGGTGCGATCACATTGACCGACTTTCCATGTATAAGTGTTAGACATAATTAAAATAGTAATTGTTTAAATAAAAAAAAACCCCGCGTTAGCACGGGGCGGTTTACTGTCAACCAGCCTCAAGAGCTGCGACTTTGGCTTCTAGGGTTTCAACTTTATCAATTAATCCTTTTATTGCTGCAGAAAGAACAGGAGTCAACTTTCCATAATCCATCATTTGTGCATCAATGCTTCCATCATCATTGACTGCATCTTTTTCACCAGTAACAGCTGCTAATACACCTGCTTCCTTGACTTCATGTGCAATAAAACCATCAACTGTGTTAATTTCTCCTGTTTGGATTCTATTATCAATCCAATTATAATAACTTGGCTTTAATTTTTTGCATACATCAATGCCTTGAGTGCCAGTAATTTCAACAATATTTTCTTTCAATCTATAGTCAGAACTGCCAGCATAAGTAACATCGGAACCGGAGCTTCCAGATATTGAACCTTTTACAGAACCTTGCTGCAGAAAACGACAGTGGTAATGAGTACCACCAGCGTTATAATTGGTCATTATTGTCCAATCTGGAGAATTGGTTTCAAAGAATGCCAATGCGTCATTAGCTTGTTGAGCACCACTTGTATTAATGACTTGGAATTCACCAGCATGAGCAACACCTAATTCATCTCCTATATCTACCCTTCCATTGGAGTTGATTCGCATCCGCTCCTCGATTGAACCATTAGTGGGCATTGTCAAGAACTGAAGACTGGCTCCAGGTACTCCACCACTAGATGCCAATTGTGCTTGAATTCTTGCTCTTTGTGATGCAAATTGCAGCTTGGTATATCCGCCATAGCTACTATCTCCGTGTATTATTACATCGCCCAAACTATTGATTCGCATCCGCTCGTCGCCACTGGTGCCTGTATGGAAAGTAAGATAACCAGCGTCAAATTTTAACAGAGCATCTGAATTAGTTGATCGATAATTTTGCAGAATAGTAGTCGTTGTTGCGCCAGAGTTGCTGTAACTAAGAGTTAAGCCAGTTCCACCAGCATTATTACCACCAACTCGAATTGCACCATTGTCACCATTATCTGCGACCTGAAGCAATGTGCCTGGATCTGAGTTTCCAATCCCAACATTTCCCGTGTTGGTGATTGTCATCCGCGTAAGTGCTGAGCCAGCTCCAGTTCCAACTATAAATTGGTTTGATCTAAATGTTAAATCCTTGTAAGCTACACCAGGTTGGACTGCTTGAAATATTGCACCACTTGCATTTTCGTAACTATGCAAATTGCCAGTAAATTTAGTATCACCCGAGCTG
>Ga0098037_1001571_pt1 | contig 10486 bp, 3 predicted proteins | sample 5_EtaG_FD_75050 | JGI IMG/M metagenome (GOLD analysis project Ga0098037, IMG submission 75050) | Marine viral communities from the Subarctic Pacific Ocean - 5_ETSP_OMZ_AT15132 metaG | ecosystem: Environmental > Aquatic > Marine > Oceanic | place: Pacific Ocean | collected 2015-01-08 | reverse complement strand
TATAGCAACGACTCCTTAACTTCAACACTTTTTAACCCTTATACCAGCGGAGGAACAAATCCTTTAGAGTGGCCTGGTAAATCTTTAAGTATTTTATTTTCTCAAGAAATACCAAAAGAAAGAACCCAAACTTATAATGGTGTTTGGTCAGATAAAAATTCCACTGGGTGGTACAGTTATAAGGTTGTGGTAAAACAACTAGAGCAAGATTATTATAACGTGTATGTTCCTGGAATAACTAGTGGTAATATAATATACACTAAAAATGATGTTGAATTAACTTTTCAAGAAACAGGTAATGTTGCTAGTATAGCTTTATTTAATGATAATATAAATAAAGTACCAAGAGATTTAAAAGAAGTTGGACCATCTGACAATGTTTATGCATCTAGCACTGTATTATATAACATAGTAAAACAAACACACGCTCCTACATCTGGAGTCCCAGATATTAATGAGCAGAACAATAACATATCAAGAGTAGAAATAACTTCTATAAGTCCTTTTAGAGAGCTTGGTGACTGGACAGATAAAAAAAATATAGATTTACATTATTTAAACGCTATAGACTCTACAAGTTTTCAATACCCGGTAGGCACTTACATATACCCTGGAGGAAATACTAACGAAGGTAGTATTGATCCTTACTATTTAAATGTAAATAAAAATCCTTTAATATGCACTTTATCTACTAAGAAAAGACTTGGTTTTAGTAAAGCAAATCAAGAAGATTCTTGGAAGTTTGCTAAAGATTTATGTGTTTTTGAAACTGAACCTTTTGAGTCTTCTATAGAAATATATTACGAAACTTCCACATCTGGGTTAATATCTGATTTAAACAATTCTATAGTAACTTCACCTGGTGATTACGCAACAAAAGCGCCTGTTGGTATATCAAATATGGTAGCAACTGGCTGGTTAGAAAATTTACAGGTTAATGATAATATAACAAATTCATTTCAAATAATAAATTCAAACGGAAGTTTTGTTCAAGATCCAACTACACAAATAATAATAAACAATGTTGTTGACTCATCAGGAGCAACAGTGTCTAATTATCCATTTTATTTAAAACAAATACAAGCACCTTCAGCTCCTAGCACTCCAGCTACGTATGCGTTAGCTCTAGGATCTAGAATTCCTTACGTTTCAAATTCAAACAGCATTCACAATTACGAAATTACTTTTGATCTAGTAGTTGATGGCTATCCTGTAGGTCAAGCATCAGCTACGACTCAATTAACAAATAGAAAACCTGTTATATACGGAAATGATACAAATTTAGGTGGTTGGAGATCTAATTCTTACTTAATGCTTGCTAAAACAAATAATCCATTTACTGTTGGAACTTTTCCTTTAGATACTGTTATAGTACCAAGAGATACTAACGATAGCTATAAAGGTCTTGTTAGAGCTAAATTCGCAGATAATGGTTTTATGAATAATTTTTTCTTAGAAAGCAGTGGATTTTATCCAATTTGTGATTTAATATTTAGTAGTAATGGTTTTGAAGATGTAACTACATTTAACGCTTCAACAGATCAACAAGTAGCTCAAACATCGTTTACAAGATGCGAAGGAATGCAGTATAGAGTAAAAAGCGCTACAAGGTATGATATTTTATTTGATAATTTATCTCCTTTGACAGGTGAGCCAGAAGGAAGATATAAACAATTTCACACATACTCTGGCGACAATGTTGGTATAGATAAAAAACATAATTTTGAATTAGTAACTGCTACACCTTTAGCTAGTAGTAACTCATTTCCTAATAGTATTCAATTAAGATTTATTATACCTGGAGGAGGGAAAATATCAAATAGTGATTTGCCTAGTCAAGGTTTATATATTGACAATTATAGAGGAGCATGGTTATATTATATAGAAATAGAAGCATTTGATGCTTCTGGAGCTACTGGACATGAAGTTTCAGACCCTTATGGATTACAATTTATAGTAACTAAATAATGGCATTTAATTTAGAAGTTAAGTATTACAATTCGTTTTGGCTAAAACAGATAACTACTCCAAATATATCAAACAACGCTGGTGGCAATGATAGCTTTGTTAAACTTTTTCCTGGTGTGCCTTTTTTAAATAACACTAATAACAGTTTTCCTAACTTTCCATCTACGTCTACAACGGCGCCTTTTTCTAATGTTTACGAGCAAGCTAATCAGTTTTATAATGAAACTAATGGTTCAAACTGGATAATTGAAGAATCAAGGATAAGAGGAGGGTATAATAACACTCAAGTTGATTTAGGTGTAAGAGCTTATTTAAAAGAAGACTCTAACGATGTTAGACACAGGAAAACTAGTTTAATATATTCTGGTGTTTTAAATACTAGAACCAACATAAACAATACGAATGTTTTTTCTATAGCTGAAGACATAACAAAGACTGTTGACCCACATAACGGCTCTGTACAGTTAATACACGCTATGGATAATAATTTAACTATATTTCAAGAAAATAAAGTTGGACAAGCTTTAATAGATAAAGACGCTATATACTCTGCGGAAGGAACACCGTTAAAAACTACCTCAAATGTTGTTATAGGTCAAGTAACACCTTATGTGGGAGATTATGGTATTAGTAGAAATCCAGAAAGTTTTGCTTCATTTGGGTTTAGAAGGTATTTTGCTGATAGAGACAGGAGTGCTATTTTAAGATTATCAAGAGATGGTATAACTGAAATATCACAATATGGTATGAAAGATTTCTTTAGAGATGAGCTAAATAAAATATCTGATAAGGTTCAAGTTAATACAGCTAATTATGTGTTAGATTACAACTCAATAACAGGAGTGATAGTACAAGGCCCTCAAAATCCATTAGCTGGAGGAGCTGCGGTACCATCGCCTCTTGGCCCTTGGGTAAAACTAGTTAACACGGGTGAAGATGATTATAATGATATTAAAATAGGTTCTCAGGTTCAAATAAATTTAGACGTAAACGGAGCTGGCACTTGGACAACAATAAATTCTTTTGTAACAGGAACTGGCAATGTTTCTACAGGTGGAGTGTCATTTTTTGCAGTTTTTTTATCTAATGGACCTATTCAAATTTATTCACCAGGCGTTTCTACAGTACCTTATATAAGATTTATAAGTTACGAAAAAGATAAAATTCAAGGTGGATTAGATAACTACAAAGATAATTATACAATATCATTACAAACTCATTCAGGTAGTAAAACTATTGATAATACAAGTGATTATTATAATACGCTTGCTTTCAGTGAGAAAGTAAAAGGGTGGACTACTTTTTATACTTATAGACCAGGTATTATTTTTAGTTTAAAAAACAATATGTACACAACTAAAGATAGTTCTTTATATTTACATCACGATGAACAATCAAACGCTAATGAATTTTATGGAGTTTCAAATGGCTCATCTATAACATTTGTTTTTAATGCTAATCCTTCTATAAATAAAAATTTTAAAACAATAAATTACGAAGGAACAAGTGGATGGCAAGTTGATAGTTTTGTTTCTGACACATACACTGTCCAACCAAACGTTAATGAAGACTTAGATAAAACTAACTCCGTTAAGAGTTATGAAGAAGGTTTATATACTGAAAGTGGTATACCTTATAGATCTGGTTTTTATTTAAAAGAAAATAAATACTTTGCTAATTTAGTTAATAATAGTGAAGCAACACCTGGAGAAGTAGTGTTTGGGTCTTCAATGACAGGTATAAAAGGGCATTTTGCTACAGTTAAAATATCAACAGACGCAACCACTAGCGTGGGTGGAACTAAAGAGTTATTTGCTGTATCAACAGAATTTGTAGTATCATCAAGATAAAATATTATGACAATAGAGGAAAGACTAGCATTACTAGAACAAGAAAGACCTAATCAAACATACAACATGTGGGCTACAGCTGGAGCAGCTGTGCCTTCTGCTGTTTTAGGAGTTGATGCTTTTATAAAAAATAGAAAAGCAAAAAATGATTTAAAAAAGCAACAAGGATATGTAGATACTCTTATGAAAAACTATATGGAAACGCCTATATATAATCCATATGAAAATTTAAGTGTTGCTACTCAAGCTAATCAGATTAAAATGGAAGAAACTGATAAAGCTTTAGCTAACACGCTAGATACATTAAGAGCTCAAGGAGCATCTGCTGGTGGAGCTACTGCACTTGCTCAAGCAGCATTAAAGAGTAAAGCTGGTATTGCTGCTGACATTGAAAAGCAAGAAGTAACTAACGAAAGATTAAAAGCTCAAGGAGAAATAATGGTTCAAAATGCTGAAATGCAGAGAAAGGGTCAACAAATGGATTACGAACAAAGTAAAGCTGATCAATTACGTATGGAACAATTTGCTTACGGTGAAAGAGCAGCTGATATGGCTGGAGCGTTAGGTAGTTTAGGCTTGCAAGCTGCTAGAGGTTTAGGTAGTAACAAACAACAAAACCAAAACCAAATAGAAACTTATTCAGTTGGAGATGATACTAGTTTAACAGAAGAACAATTACAACAAATAAGAACTGGAAATTCAGATTCTGCAAGATCTTCAACCATAAGTCAAAATAAAAAAGTTCAAAAACAAGAGGTCTTAAATGAAGATTTAGGAAACATGGGAGCTGTTACTGGTAGTCAAGCTATGTCTGCTTTTCCTGGTAAAGGACTAATGGATGTTGATCAAGCCATATCTGTTGATCAAACTCAAGCTGGCCAATTAGGCTCATCAGGTTTTGTAACTATAGATGGAGAAAGGGTAGCGTATGAAGATTTGCAAGACAATCCTTACGGAGTAGGAAAGATTATGAAAAGAAAAATACAATAAACTATGCCAAGAGTAAAAACAATAAGACCAGGTAGATTAACTGGAATAACTGGACTAACGCAGGAAGCCTCTAGACAGCTAGGTAAGCAAAAAGATATTGAGTACGCTACAGCATTGAGCGATTGGCAGGCTGAAAAAACTAAACTTGAAGGTATAAAGCAAGATAAATTAAATTATCTAGATCAAAAAATGAAAATGATAGCTGGTGAAGAGCAAGCTGGTGGAGCAACTTTTGATGAAGGATTTAAAAAAGCTCAAATGGAGCAAGCTAAAGAGTATGCTAATATTGTTTCTGATATTAAACTTGGTAATATAGATGCAGCTGACGGTTATGCTAAGCTAGCAGTATTTGATCAATCATTAAAAAACATAGAAACTGCAATACCAAATATAAACGCTTTTAATAAGAAGGTGCAAGAAGCAATGAATAAAGAGGAAGGTGAAGTTGGTTCTTTTATGTATGATGGCTCTGGTAAAACTTTTGAAATAGCACAATTATTTAACGACATGTATTCACCTACTAAAAGTGGGAACGTATCTACAGTTATTGAAGATGGTAAAACTTTTTTAATACATAAAGATGGACAAAAAATATCTATAGAAGGTTTAAACGCTATAATGAGTGGTGAAAATCCTGATTATCCTATAAACTTTGTTCAAGATCCAAGAGAAGCTTTAAAAGCAGTTCACGATGTTATGATGAAAGAAAACGATAGTGAGTTTAAAATTAGAAAAGGCTCTAGTTATCTTGACTCTCAAGGCAGGAAAGTCACGACTAAAAAAGATCAATATTATTTAGGCAAAGGCTCAAATTACAATGAAAGATTAAGTGAAGCTGTTATGCCTATATTAAATGATAATGAAAAAATGAAAGGTTTTTGGCTAAATCTTGGTGGTGAAGGTAATTGGAACAATAGTGAAGCTCAAAGAAGTATAGCTAAACAAGCATTAATTGATATGGCTAAAAACTATTTTGGACCTAAGAACGACGTTATATCTGTAGATATTAGTTTACCTAAAGATAAAGATGATGAAAGCAAAAGAAAAGATGGTAAAGAAAATAACTTTGACGATTGGATAAAACAAAACTTAAGAGGCAAGAAAAAACAACAAGTTAAAGTAACTGAAGGTGATATAACTAAGGGAAAAGGTGGTGTTTATGAAACTGAAACTGAAGAAGTTGATTTAGATGAAGAAGATCAAAAACAAATATTCTACGAAAAACTAGTTACAGAAAACCCTAGATACGTTTTTGGTAGTCAAATAGATATGACTGGAGAAAATGCTAATAAAATTTACCAAAGAATAGGTAACACAACTAGGCCTTTTAGTATTACAGACGAGCAAATAAAAAACGACGAGTATTTAAATAATCTTTTAGTTTCTGAAGGCGTATTATGATAAGTGATTTTTTAATTGATTTTTACTCTGAAAAAGCTGGTGAACAGCTTTCTCAAGACAAATTTAATAACATTATAAACACTTATGGTGATGACTATGATTCATTAATAAATGACTTATATTCTAAGTATGATCCTGGTAATATTAATGATAATAAATTAAATATTATAAAAGATACTTATGGTTTAGTAGAAAAAGAACCGCCAGTAGAAGAAAAACAAAAATTAGAATTTAATAAAGATTATGATTATTCTGATTTAAAAGAAACAAAAGCTAAGCAATTTGATAAAGGCATATTTAAAATGGCTGAAAGAGAGGCTTATGATAAATACAAAAAAACTGGAAATATAGAATTAGAGTTGCTTCCTGAGCAAGAAATATTAGAAAAAAGAAAGTATGATTACACTAAAGAAGTTGGCGGGGAGTATTTAATAGATGGTAAAAAAGTAAGTAGGCTAGAACTTAAAAATAGTCTTTACAATAGTGATTTTGTAGACAAGCTCCAAGACGGAAAAGTAAATGTAGACATTAAAAATGACGAAAGATTACAAGATTTAGCTAAAAAGCAATTTGAGTCAGGTAGTCAATGGGGTGATAAAGGCGAATCTATATTAGCAGCACTTGCTCAACTAGCTTCAGGAGTTGTAGACGCACAAACTTTTGTAGACGATACTATAGAAGAAATAACAGGTGCTGAAAGATTTACTGAGAAGTATATAGGTGGAACTCCTAAAGAAGTAAGAGATTTATTATCTGAAAAGCTGGTAGATAAAGTAGATGATCTACACGAAAAACAAAGAGCTTACGAATACAACTTTAGTGAAAGTATTATAAACGGTAACTTTGCTAATGCGGCTAATATAGGTTTTAATACTGTATTTGAGAGTGCGCCTATAATGATAGCTGCTGGTTTAACCGGCGGCGCTGGTGGAGTGGCTGGTGCTTTGACTAGTGCTGCTACAATGTCTGGAATACTAATACCAGCTGAATATGCAGCTACAAGGTTTTCTGAAGATGAAAAAATAAAAGAATTATCTAAAGGTGAACAATTAACAAGAGCTTTTTTTAGAGGTGGCGCTGAAGGATTTTTTGAAGGTATAATGGGGCCTGTTGGAGCTAGAAGTTTTGGTTTATTTAAAGACGGATTAAAAGCCACTGTTAAAAGAGCTGCAGCACAAGGAGGCGAGGAAGCCGCTGAAAGTGTAGCTAAAGAAATGGCTAACAAGACATCTTTGGAAATATTTAAAGCTTTTGGCATAGACGCTACTAAAGAAGGTGGAACTGAAGCTTTAACATCTCTTTCTCAAGACTTAACAGATGACTTACTAGGAGTTAAAGATTTATCTATAACTGATTACTTAAAAAATGCTGGAGAAGCAGGTGCTTTAGGTATTTTTATGGGAGGAACTGTTCAAAGTATAGGTGCTACAGGTAAAGTACTACTAAGAAACAATAAAGTTAAACAAGGGGCTATATCTGAGATAAGAAAAGAACAAGAGTTAGGAAATATTTCTAAAAAACAAGGAGACGAGCTTATAAAAAAAGTAGAAGACTTTCAACAAGCAGTTAAACAAACTGACTCTGAATTATCAGAAGAAAAACAAGAAGAAATAGCTAATTTAATTTACGAAAAAACTAATTTAAAACAAAAAATAGAGGGACTTGATCCTAATCAAGAGTCTGTTAAAAAGTCTAATGAGAGAATACAAGAAATTGATAATTTAATATCTAAAACAAGCTCTAGTGAAGCTGAAATAAAACTAGCTGAAGAGCAAGTATCTATCGCAAAACAAATAAAAGATTTAAGAATAAATAAAACTGTTAAGTTCGCAGAAACACAAGGTGAAAAACTTGGTAAAAAAGTATATGTAGTAGAAACTGATAGTGAAGGATCAGCCGGTGATAAAGCTCAAAAAATATACGATGAGTTTTTAAAAGAAAACCCAGATCAAAGCAGTCAAGACGTATCAAGTGCTGATGGATTTTATTTAGGTGACGCTATAGTAATAAATAAAGATGTAGTAGGTAAAACTGGCGCGTTTAATACTGGCCAACACGAAATATTACATGGTGTTATTAATAATGCTTTTAATGATTTAAACACTGATCAAAAGAAAAAGCTTATATCTGATTTTAGAAATATATTAAGTGATGAGCAAAATCAAGCTATAAATGATAGATTTAAAGCTTATAAATCAGATCCTAATTTTGACGCTGAAACTTCTGTTGAGATATTTACAGTATTATCAGATGCAATAGCAAATAAGGAAGTTACGTTTAATGAAAGCTTTGGTAATAAAATTAAAAATTTATTACAAGATATATTTAGAAGGATTGGTATAGTTAAAGATTTTAGTAACGCAAGACAAGCTTACAACTTTTTAAAAGACTATAATAAAACTGCTGAAAAAGGATTAATAAGTACTAGAGCTTTAAAATTAGCGGAAGTTGCACCTGTTAAACAAGAAGTAACAATGTCTAAGACAGCGTCTGATAATGTTCAAAAAATATACGAAAAACAAGGTGTTGAAGGTGCACTAGATATTATAAACGAGTTTAAACCTATTGTAGACAAGCTTGTTCAAAAAAGAAGCGAAGCTCCAGAATTTAATAGACAGCTACTTACTGATGAAATACAGACTGGTAAACGAGGTATACTTGATTTAATAATAGAATATGATCCTAAGAAAAACGATTCATTAGCAGCATTTATAAACACTTTTTTACCAGCTAGAGCTATTGAAGCATCGAGAAGAGTACTAGGCGAATCATTTACTGAAGACATATCCCAAAGAGTAGATATAGCGGCTCCTGAAGTAGAAGTTGAAGTTAAAAGTAAAGAAGAAAAAGTACCAAGAAGTTTAAGAAAAAAGCTTAATATTGAAAAAGGTTCTGATCTTTATAACAAAGTTAAAGATGCCGTAGTTAAAACATTTGGTACAAAACTTCCAGAAGTTACAGATCCTAAGTTTAAGAAGGCTTTATCTGATAGCTATAAAAGAGAACTTAAAAAAGAAGTTAATGATTTAATGGGTACTAGATCAGATTTTAAAATGTTTGTAACTAACAATGCTGAAACATTATATAAATCTATACCTCAAGAAACTATTAACAAAAGATTCCAAGCTTTTTCAGAGCCTGTATTAGATAAAGAAGGTAAACAGCTAAGAGAAAAAACAGCTGTTGGTAAAGGTATATTTAAAAAGAAGCCTTTTAACAAAGAAGAATTTATCAATTATTTCTTAGGTGAAGATGTAGGAGCATCGACTAAAGGCACTAGAAAAACTGCATTATCAGAAACTATAGCAGATGAAATGGCTTTAGATGCTACAATGGAAGTTATAGAAGATCCTAAAGTATTTGAAAAGTTTAAAGAGATACAAGAGATAGAAGGTAAAAAAGTTCCTAAAGATATTAAACCTAAAATATCTGAAAAAGTAAAAAGACCTGAAGGATTTAATTTTAGCAAATCTGTAAATGAAATAATAAATATAAGAAATTTATTTCAGTTAGAAACAAATGGTATAAATAAACTTTTAAAATCTTATGGAATAGAAGATTCATTTAATTTAAGAACTGAAAAAGGAAGAAATGATTTTGTAGAAGTTATAAAAACTCAACTATTACCTTTAATGCCTAAAAATTTTTGGTTTGGTCAAGATAACTTTATAACCACAAAAGATTTAAAAACTGAAATAAAAGCTTTAGGCGATACTTTTTATAAAGATAATAATTTAGACATTAAAAAAATAAAACCTTTAATAGATAAAGCTATATCTAACAACGACAATAATGCGTTAAAAAAAATAATAAGAGATAACAATATAATTACCTGGACTACCGCTTTCACCGGTAGTAATGCTAGTTATGATTTAAGTAGATCTAAAAACAAAAAAGGTGATTTCAAAAAACCTGAAGAAGCCCTTGCATATTCTATAGTAAAAAGAAAATTACAAAATTTAAGAGACGATAAAAGTATAAAGTTTGGAAAGCCGATAAAAGGTATTAAAGATTTTTCTATTGATAAATATTCTAGTATATTTAAAAATAAAAAAGTAATACAAGCTAATCTGAAAAACGGCAAAATAAAAGAATGGAATAAAAAAGTTTCTATAATACATAAAGAAATGTGGAAACGTTTTAATAAAGCTATTGCAAAAGATAAAACGGGGCAAAAAGCTAGATCTATAGGTACTTATTTAAAGTTTGTAGCTAATGATAAAAATTCTTGGCACAGGCTAGGCGCTCAATTTGAAGGTTATTCAGATCAAATAACT
>Ga0098037_1001569_pt1 | contig 10495 bp, 3 predicted proteins | sample 5_EtaG_FD_75050 | JGI IMG/M metagenome (GOLD analysis project Ga0098037, IMG submission 75050) | Marine viral communities from the Subarctic Pacific Ocean - 5_ETSP_OMZ_AT15132 metaG | ecosystem: Environmental > Aquatic > Marine > Oceanic | place: Pacific Ocean | collected 2015-01-08 | reverse complement strand
TAGCCCTATAGTCTGCCAACCTTTCATCTCTGCTTGGCATTGGCTTGCCTTTATTTTCTAGAAGATCTTCAACATCTCCAAACTCAGCGAGATATGAATTAATTACAGCCTTGGCTTCATAATAGTTACCGTATGCTGCATATTCCATGTCTTCCTGATAGAACTTCTTTATGAGAGGCCACGTTTCAACGCCACCCTCTCCAGCTTCTCTCTTAAGAATTCCCTCTGCTGCATCACCAAACATGATGTACGAACTACCTAGATAGTTTTGCAACAGATAGTTTAATGCATCGGGATTGAAATCAAGATCACCACTAATCTGGTCACTGCCTCCACTAACGTATGACTCATTTAACACCTTGGCGATATCCTGCAACACAGACGGTGAGTCTTTTCCTAAGGACGCTCTTGATTGTCCTGGCCTTGCTTCTTTGTAGATGGGGTTGCCAAAGCCATCAACATTTTGAGCTACATCAATAATTGGTGCGATAGGATCTATTTCTGTAAGACCCTTAAGAACTAGTCCTGGCTGAGATACAGGGTCAACGCTTTTTGTTGGGTCATCCTCAACACCTACACCACGGAAATATATTGGAGACATGTTGTTTACTATGGAAGAACCAACATATAAACTAGCATCAACACCATCTCTTTCTCCGTTTTGAAATTCAGCTACCGAAAGACCAATATCATTAAAAGCACCAAACCCATAAGCCTTTGGGATGAGCACGCGCTCTCCTGTGGGGCTGCCTGGCAACATGATAACAAGGTTTCTCTGCTTTACATTATCAGGAATCTTGTCGTAAAATGTTACGCCATCTGTGTCTGTTTCAGATACAGCCTGATTAAATTGTGTAAGCATATACCCAAAGCCAATACTACCGAACAACAGTTTTTGTGCATTAGTCAACCTTTGTATTGGATTTCTCTCCGTTCCGTCTGGTTTCGCTTTAGGTTTAAGAGCTGTTGATGTTTGCACCGTCATATCAGCCCCTTGTAAAGAAGCATTTAAGAAAAACTTCAGAGAACTAATCATAGGCGTGGTGTTGCCCGATCTGTTGAAGTCAATACTTACATCCTTTGATACTGCTGCAGCATAATCTGGCTCCACCCCTTGATTCCTTAGAGCTTTAAACACCTGAAATCTAAACACATTTTCAAACGTGTTGTTAAACGACTCAATCATTCCCAAGCTGTTGTCATACATCCACTTTGTCGCCCTCTGACCGCGAACCGTTTCGTCTACTTCTGCGGCTAGCTGCTTGGACAAATCCTCTAGTGGTGTGCGGTAGCCCCATCCAGTTTTACCTCCGTGCCTCTTGTACTCTTGATATCTAATATTTTCTTCACCCCTGAAGTTATTTCCTGGACCAAACTCATCGGCTGCAATGGCTTTAAATGACTTAAAAAATTCACCTCTGCCCACCAGGTGAGAGTCTGTTACAAGCTTTCTAATGCTTAAGGGATTGCCCTCTGCATTGTAGAGCGCATAGCCAAACTTTTTTTCAGCAGCTGACAGTGCATTTGTTATCGACGCTTGATAGTCTCTTATGCTATTGCCAGCAAAGAATGTAGTAGAGTATTGAGTATACATCTTAGGCACCAAGCTAAAGAATCTCTGCAATGGCTGGACAACCTTTACATATGCTTGGTTATCGCTGGGGCCAGTCGTTTTGAATGGGGCAGCATAAGCCTCATTTTCAAAGGTGATGTACTTTTTCTGTCCATCCACATAAGTCATCACAGTATTGCTTGCTGTGGAGTTACCATCATCAGATATGGTGTAGTGCTTTGGGTTTGGATTAGCTAAAAGAAGCTCGTAGAGTCCTTGCAGAGCTACGTTCTTCTGGCCCGCGACATGGATCTGGGTGTTCTGATCGATTGTTTTAGCTAGAATACTACCTGTTTCATCGCTACGGCCTGATGCTTTTCTAAGCTGGTCAGGGACTCCGCCCTGTCTAGAGCGAGACGGAAAGATTGCTTCCACAACCTCGTTATCAATGAGTGCAATGTTGCCGTCAGTCTGCTTCATTCCATCACCAGTCAGGGTGACGTAGTTTTCTGCAGTAGCCTGCATCTTGTCGTACATGGCTTGATCAATAAAGCCATATGAGAGGGCTGCATCTCTAGTGTTTTGTTGAATGGCTCTATGCTCTTCTCTTACAGACTCAAAAGCCTGCATCAAATCTTCAGGAAGAGAATTTAAAAATGCTTCAGCGTCTTGATCGGCCATACCACTGCCCTTCCTCGATGCAATTTTTTCTTCAAGGAATCTAAATCTACTTCTTTGCTTAGGAGATAGGGCAGTAATGTCTCCTTCCACAGAAGATTTTAAGGCGTTAAGTTCAGCCTGATTGTCTGCCAATATCTGCTTATTTCTTTCGGGCGCAAACTTGGCAATAGACCACCTGTCGTAAAGGCCAATAATATTTTTGTCATGAACCTCAGGTAACCCCTCATATAGTGAAGCATCTGTGCTCTTTTGCAGCTGCCTCAGTTGGTCCATCAAGCCCCCATCCTGTGTCCTGAGATTCACCATCTCCTCAACACGATTAGCCGCCTTAGATACAGCAAGTTTCTGAAGCACTTCAAAGTCCTGCTGAAGAGCTACCCTTGCTGCTTTATTTTCTACATCTAGAGACTCTGTAATAGACCTCTGAAGCATATTAACATCAGCATATTTGTCAAGGAACTCTACGTACCACCAGCTAGAAAGGCCAGGGGTAAAATCCATAGGTAGTGTCGAGCCATCAGGAGCAGTCAATCCAGAGTCTGGTGGTGGAGCCCCAGCCTCAACTTGTGCTGCGCTCTCTGCTTCGTACATCTTCTCAATGTTCAGACGCTTTTCTTTGATATTATTCATATCATCCTGAAGAGCCTTACCTACATCGCCAGCAGGGTCATCTAAAGAATTAAGTTGACGAAGCTTGCTGTTATAATCTCTGTGTAGAGTCAGAATATTCTCATAATCCTCTGGATTCATGCGTAGATAGAACTGCTCATCAGCACTCATGGTGCTTAGCTTCTGTTCTTCTAAAGAAACAAGCTGTCTTTCTGCATATATCTGCTCGTTTCTGTCTTTGCTGTTGCGTAGAATTTCTAAGAACTTTGTTCTCTGTTGGTTAATCTTAATATTACCGCCATTTCTACCGACAGCATCGCGTGCTAAAGCATTTGCAATCTGTGCCTTGGTTTGGACGTAGCTAACACTAGATCCTGCACCTGTAACACCCACTGTCACTGGCACCACGCCTAGTGCAACATCAAGGCCTATCTCAAAGACATCATTGACTTCGTAATCTTGGCCCGATTGCTCCATCATGCTGACATATTGAGCCATAGCTGCCGTAGATGCAGTCACGCTATTGACAGGAACAGAGTATCCCATGTTGGCTAAGTGAGAATTCCACCATGAGTTCATGTTGTTGCCCACATTTGCAGCCGATCCTGCTCCTTTTAGAGCCCTCAAAAAGAAAAGTGATGATGCACCACCAGAAATAAAATCACTGCCAAACACGGTGCTTAAATGACCCCACCGAGCAGTGTTATCAAAGCTTTCTGTGTACTGATTCATAAGCTCTGGATCACCGCCAGTAGCTAGCATCATCTCCTCGTGCCCTATGGTCTGACCATCCTTAGTGTATCTCTTAAACATAGGGTGATTTCGAGTCCTTGCAGCTTCAATCGCCGTACTAAACGTGGCTGCCTCAGCTCCAATAAGGCCTGTGGTTACCCACCACGGGGCGGCTGCACCGCCTGTAGCTACTGTAGTAACTGTAGCTGCTGGAATCAATACAGACATAGTGGGTACAGCCTCAGATACAAAGCCACTTAGCTGCATTAATCCATTGGCAAACTGACCATCAGTAAAACTGCCACTCATGCTCTCGCTAAACTGCAGAGTATTTGCACGGATTTGCTCTGCTTTTTCGCGCATAGCAGTTACGTCCTTGGCTTCGCCACCAAACATATTGTAAATGCCGTTAATAATGTCGATACCAGCAGCGTCAAACTTGTCTACCAAGTAGCCAGAAAACTTTGGGATAGGCGCACTAAAAGCAAATACATCAGACCTGCCTTCAGAAAACTCAAATCCTTCAAACTTAAGAAACGGAGTGTTGCCAACCTGACCCTCACCTGTGAGGTCAACCATAGACCCGTAGTTTTCAAGCATATATTGCTCTGTATACTTAAGAGCCTCATTGCTTTGCTTAACATCTGCAGGCATAGCGTTAAGCATAGACGAAACAACGTTGTCTTGTATCTGATTATTTAGATACTGATTGACTGCACGCACCTTGTTCTTATATACCTGCTCCTCTGGTAAGTCCATGACATAGGCGTCACCAATAATTGGCACAGTAGCCCCAGCGGTAGGGTCAACGGTAGAGGTGCTTTGGTATTCTATGTTGTTGCTTGTTAGATACTGGTCATTTTTTGCCAGCTCTTCAGATATTGTTTGTACATTCCCATCAACAGCATTCCACCACCACATGCCTTTAGTGGCAAAGTTGGAAAAAGAAGTCTGAATCTCTGGTGTAACAAACTCAGGACTGATACCCTGCATTACTCGTGCAAACCCAGCCTTTTGAAAGGCATCATAATGCACTGGGTCAATCTCTAGACGGGCTCTGTTGGCTGGCGTATCTGTCCACGGAGTGACCTGGCCCGTAAGTCTATTTACACTGGGGTCATTAAGGCCTTCAACCTGAGTGCCTGTGTTAGACTCTGCCTGTGGAGCTACAGGTGAAACCGAAGAACCAAGCTCTTGTGCTCCCTGAGGAGCTGTAGCTTGCGGTGACGCCGTACTTGCCTCTTCCGAACTGGAGTCCGAGGTCGAAGTATCGTCTTTTTTTTTTAAGTAGCTATCAATATCCGATACACCTCGCATCCGTAACACGCGACCAATCTGCATATCGTTTTTACCACCTGCCCGCTGGTCAGATATAAGTTGTAAGATTTCTTCGTCTTCCATTTTTATCTATTGCTTCTATCAAACTGAGCATTCAAAACGTATCCGAGGTCTGGAAGAGCAGCATTAGGATATTCTTCTCCTGATTTGCCATACATCTTATCAAGCTTACTTCCAAGTGTAGCCAATCGACTGATGTCTGATCTGTCATTAGGATCGAAGTAGAACACATTTTCAGGCGTTCCTGTTTTAAAGGTTCGGCCCTGCAAACCAACCCCATCTTGAACTCTGCCTAAATTTCTTAATGACTGGCTTCCATCTGGGTTAGTGACCACATCAAAAAGTGGGGTGTCTGTGGTAAAAGTAACCTGACCCGCCAGTGGTACTATCGGAAGGTTTAGTGTACCCTTTCCAAAAGAGGTGACTCCGCTTTTGTTCAAAGCCACACCAATAGTAAGATCTCCATTAACTGGATTCTCCATGAAATATATTGTATCTATATTCCCTTCTATCCCGTCTTCAGGAGAAAATTGAAGTTCCGTGCTGCCTGAAGCATTGATCGGGAATCTTCCAAGAGTTTGAGGTAGACTGCCTTTACCTTGACCGAATGATTCAACAAACTCTCTTGTGACACCTGCTTGCTCATCAAGCTGTTGTCCCACCAACGCAAAAGATGGTGCTTTAGCAATCAATATGTTATCTAAGGTAGATCCAGGCTGGATTTGCTGACCTAAAACTGCTTCATTCTCAGCCAACAATCTTGCATATCCCATATGGAATGCCTCATACTCAGGCCTGTCGTACTGATCATTAGAATTAAGTAACTGACCTCGACCAATAAGTTCTTCAATCTGCTCAATAGAGAAGACATCGTTAGGATTCAATCCAGTCATACCATTCAACATGTCTTGGAATGAGTCGCTCTGACGCTCCTCCGTTGCATCTACTTGAATAGCCCTATCATACTTACTTCCGTTAACAAATGCCTTGTTATAATCTGGGTTAGCCATCAGCCTATCAAAAGCTTCCTGAAGTCTTGCTAGCTGCTCCTCTGAAGCAGTGACGTTGCCCTGTGGGTCTAAGTCAAATGCTAGTTGTGGATTGTTAAATAAGAATGCACGCTCTTCGGCTTCTGAGAAATAGTTAGGATTGTCTTTTTTGGCTAGGTCAAGAAAACCATATCTGATCTCCTGACCTTTCTCGGTAGTGTCTCTTATGAGGCCTGGTGCCAAGTTGTTTGCCGTACCTCTATCCCAACCCAGCTGAACTCTGTCTGACTTAACCTGTGGCTGCAAGTATTCTTGACCAAGAGCCTCCAGGGTTTTAGCTTCTCTTTCCACAGCAAAGCGCTCTATATTGAAGAGGCCTTGGTGGTTTGCGCCGTATATAGATAAACCATCAAGATATGATCCTGATGGAGCGTATCCACTAGCACTGTTCCTGTCAGCGACACCATTAGGTTGGGTAAGTTTTAGCCTAGGCGTTTGTCCGCTGTAATCAATCTGAGCATATTTTGCATAGCCCCCTTGAGCATAGCTGCCATCTAATATTTCTTGTTCACTTGCGCCTATGAATCCAACGTCTGCATAGTTCTGCATCTGAGCTAAACGGCTATTAGCTTTCGTAGCGTCACCGAGTAGATAGTTCTGATCAACTGGAGCCTTCTCTTGAAACTTCCTACGAGCTACAGGGTCAGAGATTAAGTTTTCAATAAGACCAATTTCATCTTCAGGGGCATACTCACCCTCAAAGTGGTTGTAATTGTATAGGTGATCGTAGAAAGAATTAGCCTCATTCAAAAGCGCCAAACCCTGAGACACACTAGTAATGGGTTCACCGTCTTTTAAAGTCATATTCTGTATCTGCTGATCTACTCCGTCAACATACTCAGACCAAAAAGGCCTTAACGCGGGCGCTAAGTCCGCACCTGTCTCTTGATAAACATCGTCAAGAATACTTTGAATCTTATTGACTTGACCTCTACGAGCGTTTTGAAGTTGTTGTCTGCGACGAGCATCTAGCTGCGCGGTTTGTAAGGCAACATCAATAAGCGTGTCAAAGCCTTTAATGGGTATACCTCCTCCTGTGTATATAGGGTTAAGCCCTGGTCCGTCAGACATCAGTCTTGGAATTGTGGTAGAGTGAACACATTCAAAGCAGACATCAGATCCCTGACTTGTCCTTTCTGTGGATACTTCTCAAGGAACTTAAGAAGCATGGGCACATCAACATCTTTAAATGCATCATGGATAGACCCTGACTGCTCGCTGTTGAGCACTGTCATGCTACCGTCTTCGTTGACAGTGTGGTCTTCTTGCCCTGTTGTCTTAGCTACAGTTTGACCTGTTTCTGCGTCTACAATATTGTACTCCTGCTTGTCGTGATCCTCTGGGCCCTTAGTGCGAAAGGTATCTCCAGGTTTCATAGTGCCGCCCATGGCTCCCACATTGTCAACTTTGTCTACAGTATCAGTGGCTTCGCCGAATCTTATTTTTTTATCCTCCTCCTTTTTATCTTTCTTCTTAGGCAAAGCAGCAAGCAAATCTCTAATAGTTTGCACGTTGATGCCACCCCCTGTATACGACCCCTCTTGCCCCACCTTAATACCATTCTCGCCGAGGAAAGGGAACAGGTTATCAAAGGCGGCTGGGTTGGCTACGTTAAGTGCAGCTAAATCCATGGGAGTGTTTAACACCTGACCAATCGCATCAAATTGCAACTGCCTGCCTTTATTAAAAGCCTCAGTGCCTTGCTGAAGGTCCATGCCCGCAAGGCTACGAGATACATCCATGGCGCGTTCTGCAGCATCGATAGCTGGCTGGTTGGCCTGAGCCATAGACGCAGCCGTTTGTAAGCCTAAGTCAGATGACGCCTGTGCTACATCTTGACCAAACCCAGGAACCATAGCTGAAATCTGTGACTGGTCACCAGACGACAAGGCATCTAAAAATCCTGATACACTAGAGTCAAGTCTTTCTTCGGACCTAGCTCTACCTCGCTCAATAAGGCCCTTAGTTTCGTCAACACCAGCAAGAAGCTCCGCCGTTGGTCCAGCAGTAGCGAGCATATCTTTTCTGCCCTGACGAGCAAGACGGCGGCCTTCTTTTTTTTGTTGTCTACCAATAAAAAAATTACCAACCGCCCCTAATCCTTGACCAATTAATGCTGCTGCTCCTAATCCTAATGTTACTGGGTCCGCCATCTATCTTACAATATAGTGTGTAACAAAAATAGTAAATTATTTTTTACTGCCTGCCTTACTGGCTGTGCCTATCATGCCTCCGTGATCGTACTCTGTAAATTCGAACTCTACCTGTAGGGATGATACCTCAAAGTCTGTATCACCAAGAATAACAAACGCATCAGCAAAAGATCCATGTGGGTCGGCTCCGTTTACATTTCCTGGCGTCATAGCATACAGAAAAGTCCCACCTCTAGGAACTTCATTGACATCTGGGGTAGCGTCAAATGGGACATGAGGACTATTGTCGTTCATATTCACTTTTAAAAAAATAAAGTTACCCTTCTTGTACGTGTTATACGTGTCTTGATATGGGTTTCCAAAAGACAGATAAGAAGTAAACTGTGTGCCAGCAGCAAAATTATTAGATACTGTAAAGTTGGTGTTAAAGGACGCTGTGTTTGGAGTATAGTTATCTAAGGCTACATATGGTGTCGATTGCGAAGAGCCTGGTACTGATTTACCACTAAAAAATCTTACGCCATTCCCTGCGTTAGAACTAAACACTCCAGAGGGTAGGGGGTTGCCAGATACAAAGTACCCAATCTCAAAGGCATAAAGTTGTTCTGAGTTTAAAATAGGTTCTGCCTCATTTCCATCAGCATCAACTATATCTTCTAAGATAATGTCAGTGCCTCCCACTCCATCAGTTAGGTTTTCCCAGAAGTTGTTAGCTCCATCGAATGAGCTCCACTTGTATACATTACTTATCTGACCTATGGGCTTTATGTTCATCCCCGACATATTGAAGTCCTTTCCAATCTCGCCATATACAGAGTTACCCATACGACGCAAAGGAGATAGCGTGTGGAATCCTTCGGCGGAGGAGCCTGGTTTGTTTTGATTATTGACAATAAAAGAACTAGCGCCGATACCCAACCCTGTCCGAACCTTAGCGTCGTTAAGACCTGAGATAGAAAATGATTTAAATATTTTATTGGATGACGTTGTATTTGAAGATGCAGACCGTAAAGACTTAGCCGTGAAACCGTTAAAACTTACAGCCAAGGCACTTGGTGAAGAGTGAGCTAAATCATTATAAAATGTATTTCTACCAACAGAAGAATCGTTATGCCTATAAAATATGTCTTTACTATCACCCTGTGTTTTACTCTGGGGAGAACTAAAAAACAGTTTGTTTAGGTGCATCATACAAGAAGGCACATAAGAGTATCGAGTCTTCCAGTGCTCAAGAGTGTTGTCAAAAGCTAAGGTCTGCCTCATGGGTTTTTAATTTTTCTTTTACTTTTTGCAGGTGCAAAGCTGTTTCCGTACACAGCTAGGCCTTCAAAATATTGATCTCCAGCTAGGCCAAGTGGGGGTGGTGAGGAAATGAAGCCGCCGTCCCCATCAGTGCCGCCGTCCTGACCACCGCCATCGCCTTGACCGCCGCCACCGTTAGGATCATTGGGATTGTCAGTATCATAACGGTAACTAACTCTAATAGGCAAAGTATACAATGGTGTATCAGCATCATTGCTAGTTATATTAATGTTTGCTCGTAATTCATTTTCTTGACCCTGTAGGATAAGGCCGCTTGGTGGGGTTACAGTATAATTAATAGTTGCTGGTGAACCAATTGGAAAAGGATCAATTGTAAGTGGAAGGGAGGTAGTATCAAGCGTTAATTGAGCATCCTGCAGTTGTTGAAATACTACTACTTCAATTGCTGAGACTCCTAAAGCTTCAGTTCCATTGTTGTTGATCTGGAAAGAACTTTGATAAGGACCATCATCAGCAAGTAGATTACTCACTTGTATAATAGTGGGTGTTGTTGATATCTGCCCATCATTTGCTTGACCCTCATCATCCTCTTCTTCAACCTCATCAGGTATAAAGCTTGCGCTTAAACTAATATTTGTAGTTCCACCTGTTCCAGTGTTACTGAATATATTAAGTACAGCAAGTATTGAATTTTGATTCTCTAAAACCTCTAGTTGCTCTGGTGGAGCAGTACACCGAACAATTAGATCTTCAGTTTCGTCAGGCGATAGAACGAGAGGGTCAGCTTCGCTGACAGTATTTGCTACTGAACCTGTCAGTTCAAAAGAAGCGCCTTCAATTGTCAAGACATCGGTTACTGAAAATTCAGTTATAGATAAATCAGCATTACCAGTATTTTTAAGCTCAACATTTTTTACTATGCTTGTGCCCTGAGCCACATTAAGGAAAAATACACCATTATCAGCGTCAGTATCTAAGAAAGGCACCAGGTCCACCTCAGGGTCTTGCTCATCATCTGTATCGGTAATGGGATATGTGAGCTCAAATATTAAATCATTTACAGTGCTATTAGCATCATTGCTAGTTATCTGAATTGCACCAGTTATGTCAAAATTTTC
>Ga0098037_1001567_pt1 | contig 10499 bp, 6 predicted proteins | sample 5_EtaG_FD_75050 | JGI IMG/M metagenome (GOLD analysis project Ga0098037, IMG submission 75050) | Marine viral communities from the Subarctic Pacific Ocean - 5_ETSP_OMZ_AT15132 metaG | ecosystem: Environmental > Aquatic > Marine > Oceanic | place: Pacific Ocean | collected 2015-01-08 | reverse complement strand
TTACCTAAAGCTCCTAAAAATATTGACAAAAGCGTTGACACTTGGCAAGTAAAACCTGTTCCAAAAGAATTAAAAAATATAAAAACTATATTTGATTGGGAAACATATCCATTAGATTTTAAAAATAAATGGTTTGATTATATAGATGAAGAATTTGATAGAAGAAATAAAGGTTATTGGTTTTACAACAAAGGTAATCCTACTTATATCACTGGTTCTCATTACATGTACTTGCAGTGGAGTAAGATTGATGTTGGGAAACCAGATTATAGGGAAGCAAACAGATTATTCTATATATTCTGGGAAGCTTGCAAGGCAGATAAAAGATGTTATGGTATGTGCTACCTCAAAAACAGACGGTCTGGCTTTAGCTTCATGTCAAGTGGAGAAACAGTTCATCAAGCCACTATATCTAGTGATGCTAGATTCGGTGTATTATCAAAAACAGGAGCTGATGCTAAAAAAATGTTTACAGATAAAGTAGTACCCATATCAGTAAATTATCCTTTTTTCTTTAAACCCATACAAGATGGTATGGATAGACCAAAGTCAGAACTTGCATATAGGGTACCAGCATCAAAACTAACAAGAAAATCTATAACCAACGTAAGTTCAGGTAAAGTAATAGAAGGTTTAGATACAACTATAGATTGGAAAAATACTGGTGATAATAGTTATGATGGTGAAAAGTTAAAATTATTGGTACATGATGAATCTGGTAAATGGGAAAGACCAGATAATATATTAAATAACTGGCGTGTTACTAAAACAACATTAAGATTAGGTAGTAGAATTGTAGGTAAGTGTATGATGGGATCAACATCAAACGCATTAGATAAAGGAGGAGATAATTTTAAAAAAATATATGATGATTCAGACGTTACTCGCAGAAACCGCAACGGACAGACTAGCTCGGGATTATATTCTTTGTTCATACCTATGGAATGGAACTACGAGGGATATATTGATTCTTATGGATTACCTGTCTTTGACACACCGCGAAAACCAAAAAAAAGCCACGATGGCGAGTACATCGATACAGGAGTTATTGAATTTTGGGAAAATGAAGTAGATGGTTTAAAAAATGATAGTGATGCTTTAAATGAGTATTATAGGCAATTTCCAAGAACAGAAGAACATGCTTTTCGCGATGAAGCAAAAAATAGTATATTTAATTTAAGTAAAATATACGAACAGATAGATTTTAATGAAGATGCTTTGAGATCTGGTTTACTTACTAAAGGTAGTTTTTCTTGGGATAATGGTATAAAAGACACAAAGGTACATTTTACACCTAACAATAGTGGTAGATTTTTGATAAGTTGGACGCCACCTAAGAATTTAGAAAACAATGTAATAGTAAAGAATGGTATTAAATTTCCTGGTAATGAACACATGGGTGCTTTTGGTTGTGATTCATACGATATATCAGGTACAGTTGATGGTGTAGGCTCTAAAGGTGCGTTACACGGATTAACAAAATTTAGCATGGAAGATGCGCCGCCTAATACATTTTTTTTAGAATATATAGCAAGACCACAAACTGCTGAAATATTTTTTGAAGATGTTTTAATGGCAATTGTGTATTTTGGTATGCCAATATTAGCAGAAAATAATAAACCAAGATTGTTATATTATTTAAAAAGAAGAGGATATAGGGGATATTCAATGAATAGACCAGATAAAATTTGGAATAAATTATCTGTTACAGAAAAAGAAATAGGTGGAATACCAAACACGTCTGAAGATATAAAACAAGCACACGCTGCCGCTATAGAAACATATATAGATAAGTATGTGGGTTATAACGAACAAGGTGCTGGTAATATTTATTTTAATAAGACATTAAATGATTGGGCAAGGTTTGATATTAATAAAAGAACTAAATTTGATGCTACAATTAGTTCAGGTTTAGCAATTATGGCTTGTAATAGACATTTATATCATCCAAAACCTAAATATGAAACAAAATCATTAGATTTAAAAATAAAAAGATTTAATAACAAAGGGATGCATTCGCAAATAATTAAATAGCATGGCTGAAACAATACAAAAAACCTCATTTCCGAGTCAAATAGCTTCTGATGAAGAGAAAGCAACCATAGAATATGGCCTAGAAGTGGCTAAGGCTATTGAACATGAGTGGTTCAAAAGAGATTCAGGTGCTACAAGATTCTATTCAAACAGAGATGAATATCATAGATTAAGATTATACTCAAGAGGTGAACAATCAGTAAAAAAATATAAAGATGAGTTATCTATTAATGGTGATTTATCATATTTAAATTTAGATTGGAAACCTGTACCTATTATACCAAAATTTGTAGATATAGTAGTTAATGGTATGTCTGATAGAATATACGACGTAAAAGCATTTTCACAAGACGCTAGTAGCGTTAAAGAAAGGACTGATTATGTTGAGTCCATGATGATGGATATGCAAACAAAACAACTTACTGAAAAAATAAACAATGAAACAGGTATTGATATAAGAAATCATGATCCTGAAAAATTACCTGAAAGTCAAGAAGAGTTGTCATTGCACATGCAAATAGACTATAAACAAGCTATAGAGATAGCAGAAGAGCAAGCTATTAATAATGTATTCAATACCAATAAATATGATTTAACACAAAGAAGAGTTAATTATGATTTAGTAACTATAGGTATAGGTTGTGTAAAAAATTCTTTTAATAAATCACAAGGTATCAAAGTTGAATACGTGGATCCTGCTGATATAGTTTATTCATACACTTTTTCACCGTATTTTGATGATATATATTATATAGGTGAAATTAAAAGCGTAACAATAAATGAGCTAAAAACACAATTCCCTGAATTAACAGATGAAGATCTTGGTAATTTAACTAAACAAGGTGTACAAACGCCTGCTTCACATAATAGATATGTTAATGAAGATAGTGTATTAGATAAAAACACAATACAAATACTATATTTTAATTATAAAACTTATAACAACGAAGTTTATAAGGTAAAACAAACCGCATCAGGAGCTCTTAAAGTTATAGAAAAAAATGATCAGTTTAATCCACCAAAAGATGCTAGAACTTTATTTGATAAAATATCACGGTCCGTTGAAGTTGTTTACGACGGCGCTTATGTGTTAGGACAAAATAAAATGTTAAAATGGGGTTTATCAAAAAATATGATAAGACCTAAAGCAGATACAACAAAGGTAATGATGAATTATAACGTTGTAGCTCCTAGAATATATAAAGGTCGTATAGAATCACTTGTTAGCAGAGTTACAGGTTTTGCTGATATGATACAATTAACTCATTTAAAACTACAACAAGTTTTATCAAGAATGATACCTGATGGTGTTTACTTAGATGCTGATGGTTTAGCTGAAATAGATTTAGGTAATGGAACAAATTACAATCCGCAAGAAGCATTAAATATGTTTTTTCAAACTGGTTCTGTTATAGGTAGATCACTTACAATGGAGGGTGATATGAACCCGGGTAAAGTTCCTATTACGGAATTAACTTCAAATGGTGGTAATAATAAAATAAACTCGTTAATACAGACATATAATTATTATATGCAGATGATTAGAGATGTAACTGGTTTAAATGAAGCTAGAGATGGTAGCACACCTGATAAAAATGCATTAGTTGGCGTGCAAAAATTAGCTGCAGCAAATAGTAATACGGCTACAAGACATATATTACAATCTAGTCTTTATCTAACTGTAAAAACAGCTGAAGCTATTAGCTTGAGAATATCTGATATTTTAGAATTTTCGCCAACTAGAGATTCATTTATATCAAGCATTGGTCGGTATAATGTAGGAACACTGCAAGATATTAAAAACATGCATTTACATGACTTTGGTATATTTATTGAGTTATCTCCTGATGAAGAGGAAAAAGCTAGACTTGAAAACAATATACAACAAGCATTAGCTAAAGACCAAATATATTTAGAAGATGCAATAGATATTAGAGAGGTTAAAAATCTAAAATTAGCTAATCAACTGTTAAAAGTGCGTAGAAAAAAGAAACAACAGTTAGATCAACAAGCACAACAACAAAACATCCAAGCACAATCACAAGCTAATGCACAAGCGCAACAAGTAGCAGCGCAAGCAGAAGTACAAAAACAACAAGCTATTACACAGCAACAAACGCAATTAGAACAAACAAAAGCACAATTAGAAATACAAAAATTACAAACTGAAAAAGAGCTTAAAAAAGAGCTTATGGCATATGAATTTAGTTTAAATATGCAAATGCAAGAAAAACAAAGAGGTGCTATCGATGCAAAAGAAAAATTTAAGGAAGATAGAAAAGATGAAAGAACTAAAATGCAAGCATCACAACAATCTCAACTTATAGAGCAGCGTCAAACTGGCGGTAAAACAAAAGAGTTTGAATCAAGTGGTAATGATACCATGGGAAGCGGTTTTAATATGGAACAATTTGAACCGAAATAATTTTATACTAATTTTATACTAATTTTATAATATTTTATTATGGCAGATGAAAAAAACGTAACTGAAGAGGTTACAGAAAATCAAGAAAACGTGACTACCGAAAACGTTGAAAAAAAAGAAGAGGTAAGTACTGACAATGACAATAAAAAAGAAGTTGTACAGGAGAAAAAAGACATCAAACTTAATTTAGAAAAAGAAGATGATGTTGTTAAAGTTGATTTAAGAAAGGTAAATAAAAAACAAGAAGATGTTGTTCAAGAACAAGAAGCAACAAACGATAATCTAAGTGAACAAGCTGAAGTTAACGAAAAAGTGGACGCAAAAGCACAGTCTACTAGTGAAGAAAATAATGAAAAAGAAGAACAAGTAGTTGAGCTTATACAAGAAGACGAAAATGTTCAAGAAGAAGAAAAAACACTAGTTGACAAAATAAAAGATATACCTGAAAAGCTTAAACAAGAAGAAGAAGATGTAAATATTAAACAAGAGATTAACGAGTTACCTGAGAATATAAAGAAACTTGTTGATTTTATGAAAGATACAGGCGGAAACATACAAGATTATGTTAATCTTAATAAAGATTTTGACGCCATGGACGATATGCAAATTTTAAGAGAGTATTATCGTCAAAACAAACCACATCTTAATGATGAAGAAATTAGCTTCCAAATGGAAGATAATTATTCTATAAACGAAGATGAGGACGATGAATTAACGGTAAAACGTAAAAAAATAGCTTTGAAAGAATCTATTGCAGAAGCTAAAAACAGTTTGATCAAAAATAAGGATAAATATTACGAGGAGCTTAAGTTAAGTAACAAGTTAAATCCCGAACAAAGAGAAGCTGTTGAGTTTTATAATAGATACAAAGCTGAACAAGAGTCATCAAAAAAAGTTTCTGACAATCAAAGATCTATATTTGAAAAAAAGACTAATGATTATTTTAACGAAAAATTCAAAGGTTTTGAGTTTAAAGTGGGTAAGAATAGGTATAGATATAATGTCAAAAATGCAAATGATGTTCGTAGTAATCAATCAGATATAAATTCATTAGTTAGTAGGTTTACTAACGATAAAAATGAAATGCAAGATGTCGGTGGTTATCACAAAGCATTGTTTACAGCTATGAATTCAGATTCTATTGCAAATCATTTTTACGAGCAAGGACGTGCCGATGCTATAAAAGAACAATTAGCAAAGTCAAAAAACATTGACATGGCACCAAGAGGTTCGCATCAAGAAGTGCAAACAACATCAGGATTTAAAGTAAGAACAGTTAGTGGTGATGATAGTTCAAAATTGAGATTTAAAATAAAACAATAATTTAAAACGTAAAAAATGGGATTATTTAGTACGGGTGGATCGTTTCCTGCGGGATTAACGCCTTCACCTACAAAAACACTTTTTGCTGGAAACTATCTAACATTTGATAGTGCTTCAGGGGGCGGCACGTTCGCTCAACAATTCTTACCCGACGTTTATGAAAAAGAAGTTGAAAGATATGGTAACAGATCTGTATCTTCTTTTCTACGAATGGTAGGAGCTGAAATACCTTCTGCGTCAGATCAAGTAATTTGGTCAGAACAAGGAAGATTACACATCGCTTATAGTGACGCGTCAGCGAACACTTCAACTGGTGTGATTACTAAAAACGGACACGCTGTAAGAGTTGGCCAAACTGTAGCAATTGCTGAAGGTTTAGTTACTGTTAAAGCTGTTGTTACCGCTGCTGATGCTAATACATTTACAGTAAAAGCTTATGGTGGTGCAACTATTGATGCTGCTGGTTTATCAACTGGTACTGGTGTGACTGTTAAAGTATTTGTTTATGGTTCAGAATTTGGTAAAGGTACTGATGGTATGAGTGGATCTATTGACGCTGGTTTTCAGCAGTTTAGTAATTCACCAATTATCATTAAAGATAAGTATTCTATATCAGGATCTGATGCTGCGCAAATTGGTTGGGTTGAAGTTACTACAGAAAATGGTGCTTCTGGTTATCTATGGTATTTAAAATCTGAGCATGAAACAAGACTTAGATTTGAAGATTACCTAGAAATGTCTGTTGTTGAAGGTGAATTAGCTGCGTCAGGATCTGGTGCTGTTGGATCTGGATATAAAGGTACAGAAGGTCTATTTGCTGCTGTTGAGTCAAGAGGTAATATTTATCAGAACTTTAATTCTGGTGAAGCAACACTTTCTAACTCAGGAGCTGATAGAACTGCACTTCAAGATTTTGATGAAATACTTAAAAATCTTGACAAGCAAGGAGCGATTGAAGAAAACATGCTTTTCTTACAAAGAAACACTGCGCTAGCGTTTGATGATATGTTAGGAGCTGTTAATGCACATTATGCTGGAGGTTCTTCTTTCGGTGTATTCAATAACAGTGAAGATATGGCATTAAATCTAGGTTTCAGTGGTTTTAGAAGAGGTTCTTATGACTTTTATAAAACTGACTGGAAATATCTAAATGATGCAGCTACGAGAGGACTAACAGAAGACATTGACGGTATAATGGTGCCAGCTGGTACATCTACTGTATATGATCAACAGTTAGGTAAAAATATTAAAAGACCTTTCTTGCATATTAGATATAGAGCTTCTGAAGCAGATGATAGAAAGATGAAATCTTGGATCACTGGTTCTGTAGGTGGAGTTTATACTTCTGAAAAAGACGAAATGAACGTAAACTTCTTATCAGAAAGATGTTTATGTGTACAAGGTGCTAACAACTTTGTATTATTTAAGTCTGTTACTCAGTCGTAATTTTTAGTATGAGTATAAGGCGTCTGTATGGGCGCCTTTTTACTCATTTTTATTAATCTTATTATATTATATCATGACAAAAAAAGAAAAAGCTCCTTCTTGGGAGCACAGAGATAGAACGTATGTTTTGAAAAGCGGAAAAGAACCTATAACGTTTACATTAGCATCAAAACATCATAGTAGAAACCCTTTAATGTGGTGGGACGACGAAAAGGGTGAAAATAGAGAATTACGTTACGCAAGTAACCAAAACTCTCCTTTTAGAGACGAACAAAATGGATTTGCCACACTTAAGCACATAGTGTTTAAAGATGGATCTTTATTTGTTCCTAAAACTGATCAAGCATTGCAAAAATTATTAAGCTTGTATCATCCGCAAAGAAATAAAACTTATTTTGAAGTAGATAACGTTGCGGAAGCAAAAGATGAACTAGTTGATTTAAACAAAGAAATTAATGCGTTAAATCTTGCGAAAGAATTAGATATAGAACATGCAGAAGCTGTATTAAGAGTTGAGCAAGGTTCTAGCGTTTCTAAAATGACTTCATCTGAGATTAAAAGAGATATATTATTATTTGCTAAAAAAGACCCTTATTTATTTATGGATCTTGTTCAAGATGATAATGTTCAATTAAGAAATTTTGCAATTAAAGCGGTAGAAGCTGGTATTATAAATTTAGCAGGAGATCAAAAATCTTTTCATTGGGCTAAAAACAATAAAAAGCTAATGTCGGTACCTTTTGAAGAAAACCCATATTCTGCATTTGCAGCATTTTTGAAAACTGACGAAGGTGTACAGGTTTATAAATCAATAACAAAAAAAATAAAATAAACCATCTATAGTGTAAAGGTCACTTAGGTGGCCTTTATTACTATAATAAATTAAGCATATGATTAGCGCAGATACAGTTTATCAAAGAGTACAAGCGATACTTAATAAAGAAAACAGAGGGTACATGACACCTCAAGAGTATAACTTATTAGCTAATCAAGCACAGTTAGAAGTGTTTGAGCAGTATTTTTACGATGTAAGTCAATTTAATAGAGCAGGTGAAATAACTAATGAATATGCTAATATTGTAAATAATATAAAAGAAAAAATTAATCTTTTTAGAACTACATCTTCACTCACAAAAGCAAATTCTGTTTTTGCATTACCTACAAACTTATATAGGCTAGGAACTGTGTATTATAATAATGCTACAGAGCTTGATCCTATTGATCAGAACGATTTTTTACATATAAATGCATCAAAGTTAACTAAACCTGATGTTAAAAAACCTGTATATATAAGAAATGGATTAGAATTAACTGTATATCCTACTTTAATAACAAGTTTATCATGCACTTACATAAAAAAACCTAGTGATGTTGTATGGGGTTATGTAGAAATAAATAATGTAGCAAAATATGATTCATCAACAGCAACTGATTTTGAAATACACGAATCTGATGAAACCACAGTAGTATATAAAATATTAAGTTATGCTGGTTTAGTTATAAAACAACCAGATGTAAGTCAAGTTGCAGAACAAAAAGACACGTTAAAAGTACAAAAAGAAAAATCTTAACAAATGGCTTTAGCACAATACACACCAAAAGAATATTATAATAGCAAAAATCAAGGATATTATCAATTTACAACAATAGATGATATAATTAGTAATTTTTTAGTATCATATGTTGGTGATGACAAAATAATTAAATCTGCAAAAAGAACAGAAATATCTTACCATGCTCAAAGAACATTGCAAGAATTAAGCTACGATATAATAGACAATGTTAAATCAATAGAAGTTGAAATACCTCCTTCTTTGTCAATACCATTACCTCATGATTTTGTAAGCTATGTTAGAGTAACGTGTTTAGCTGATAGCGGTATAGAAAGGCCATTAAAACCAAACAATAACACTACAGCACCAGTACCTTATTTACAAGATAAAGATTATAATTATCTGTATGATGATCAAGGGAACGTGTTAATAGGTAAAGAATCTGAAGCCGCAAAAAGGTTTAAAAATCAAAATGCAAAAACTGAAGCAAAAGATTCAACAGATATTGCTTTTTTAGAAGAAGGATATGGTTATAATGTAGATTTTGGGAAAAGATTTGGTTTAAACCCACAGGATGCTAATAAAAACGACACTTTTATAATAGATCAACCAAGAGGTGTTATATCATTTAGTAGCGGAGTTAAAAATAAAATAATAATTATTAAATACGTGTCAGATGGTTTAAATATTGATGACGACATGAAAATACACAAGTTTGCAGAAGAAGCGATGTATAAATCTATAGCACTAGCTATTATGTCGGCAAAATCTAATATACCTGAATATCAAATAAACAGATTTAAAAAGGAAAAAAAAGCAGCAATGAGATCTGCTAAACTTAGACTTGCAAATATAAATTTAGAAGACCTTACTCAAACAATGAGAGGTAAATCAAAACAAATTAAACACTAATGGCGGAAATCAAGCATACGTTTACACAAGGCCGGATGAATAAGGATCTTGATGATAGACTTGTACCTAATGGTGAATATATAGACGCTTTAAATGTACAAGTTTCTGCATCGGAAGGATCTGACGTTGGTGCTGTTGAAAATATTTTGGGTAATGAAAAACTTAGTGATATAGGTTTAATCAATGCTAAAACAATAGGTAGTATTGCTGATACTAAAAACAATAAATTATATTGGTTAGTTACGTCAGATATGTTGGATGCGATATATGAGTTTGATGAACAAACAAAAGAAATTAAACCAATATTGTTAGATGAAAAAATAAACAGTAACATAACAATAAAAGATTTATCTATAAAATCATCAACTGATGGTGAATTAATATTATCATATGATCAAGCTTTAGAACAGGTTATAGGTAATACTATAAATCAAAATGCCGGCGGCGAAACGCTTGTAAACAACAATTTTGATTTATCAATAACTACTCCTTCCATACAAATATCTGTACCAAAAAATACTATCATTTTAAAAGAAGACGATGACTATGTTTTTAAAAATATAAGTTATAGAAATAAAAACTACGGTAGTGTAGATATAGCATTTGTTTATACAGAAAAAGGTTTTTTAAATTTTTCCAAAAATAATTTAGTAACAGGTATTAACATAATAGATGGTTTATTGTTTTGGACTGACAATTTAAATCAACCAAGACGTATAAATATAAGTGAATTTAGTAATTACGAAGTAATAGGTAATGAAACACAGATAAATGGTTCTACTATTACAGAAGATGATATAAGTGTA
>Ga0098037_1001566_pt1 | contig 10504 bp, 11 predicted proteins | sample 5_EtaG_FD_75050 | JGI IMG/M metagenome (GOLD analysis project Ga0098037, IMG submission 75050) | Marine viral communities from the Subarctic Pacific Ocean - 5_ETSP_OMZ_AT15132 metaG | ecosystem: Environmental > Aquatic > Marine > Oceanic | place: Pacific Ocean | collected 2015-01-08 | reverse complement strand
TTCAAATATTCCATATTCACCAATATCTGTATTTCTAATTAAGATTTTATCACCTTCATTTATTTTTAAAACTCCTTCATTGAATAATTCTCTTGCTTCTGCATAAAAATCTACATAAGATTTAGAACCAATTCTAAAAACACATTCTGATAAAGGTTTATTATGATTTTGATGGAATATTAAACCAGGAGAAGCATTTACTCCTTCTTGGAGTGTAATGCCCTCAGATGTTTTTGAAATTTCTTTTTCTTGGAATGGAGCCAAATCTTTAAAATTAAAAGATTTAGTAGTTCCCGTTTCTTCTAACTCCACAGTATAAAAGGGGTGTTCCGCCATAGTAATTTTTGCGGTATCACCATCTACTGTAGTTACCTTATCTCCAACAGAGAACTTAGATGAAACATTAACAACGTTTTCTATAGCCTCTCGGATAAGATATCTGAGTTTGAGCTTGTCCATAGATTATTTATCGTCTTTATCTTCTTTTTCGTCTTCTTTTTTAGCTTTTTTAGAAGTTTTTTTCTCAAAACGTAATCCTTCTAATTCTAATACTTCTCTTAATTTTTCAACTTGAGCCTCAATCATAGATAATTTTTCCATTAAATTATTTGATTCAGCTGTTAAAGATTCTCTCATATCAGGATTAGAGGTTGCTTCGGACATTTTTCCTTCTATTTGAGATTTAATTTCATCAATAGAAGCTTCCATAGCTTTTAACTTATCTTTGCCTTTAGCATAAGTTTCTTTTAACTTAATGTCTCTTTCTTTAATAAGTTTACCAGCAACAGAGTTTGCCTTATTTTCTGATTTATAGATACCAAAAATATCTTCTTTAGTAAGGCCCAAAGTAGAAAATTCAAATACATCACCTTTTCCAACTAATTCTTCCATAGAAGATTTTTTAGAAGGTTTAGTAACATAATACATTTCACCAATTTGGTCTTCTATTGTAACTTTTTTTTCTTTTACAGGTGCACTTTCATTTTCCGGGATGTTACGTTCAGAAAGCCAGTCTGTAATGTTTTCTTTGATAATTTTTTTAAGTTCTTGTTTTTTCATGATTTTAGAATTATTCTATAATAAATATATAAAGATATTATAACTCTATTTCCTTTAGACGTTGTATATTATCTTTTAATGCCTTAATTATTTCAGGATTTATTTTGGCATTTGACCAGTTTTCAATATCCCCAGCCTCGGATACAAATGTATCACCTCCCTCATTTAAAAATGCATCTACTGCTTGTTCATATTCTACAACAAACGTATCTTTATTAGAGTTTAATAATTTTTTTCTATACTCATCGTAACCTCCATTAATTTTTAGTTGGGTTTCATTTTGAATAACACAATTAAAACATTTTTTATGAATGACCCACATTTTCCTATTAAGTTTATTAGCCTTCATAGGTTTACCACATGAACAAGTTAAAGGTAAATTTACCATTTCTCTAAGTTTGTCATGTTTAGTAATGGTTTGTTTTATACCATTTTTTATAGTCCATTGTTTACCATTTTCCTCCCAAATATCACCTTCATTGTGGTTTTGAGATTTTTTTTCATAACCCGCTTGTATCCTAGTACTATTAGCCGTATCCCCAGTAACAATATTACGTATTCTTTGAACGTCACGTTTAGAAAATTCTTTATTTAATTGAGATTTGCTCATTTATTTTATAATATCAATTATATTATTTGCTATATTTTCAAAATATTGTAAATCCTTACCTTTTTTAGTTACCATAGCTGCAGTACCTATTCTAATGCCACTAGTTTCCCATACACCTCTAGGGTCATTAGGAATACTATTTTTATTTACAATAATATTATGTTTAGATTCTAATGTATCAGCTACAACTGTTCCTGATAAGAATCCAGTATGGATTAATATAATATGAGAATCTGTACCATCAGTAGTAATTTTTATTTGGTTCTTTTTAAATATATTACACATGAATCGAGAAACTTCAATAACATCCTTAGTGTATTGTTTAAAACTATCACTTAATGCTTCTGAATAGGCCTGAATTTTACCAGCAACCTGATTCATTAAGGGACCACCTTGCGTACCTGGGAATATTGCAGAATTAATTTTTTTACTATAATGTTCATTATTCCAAAGTATCATACCTCCTCTAGCTCCTCTAAGAGTTTTATGAGTAGTTGATGTAACAAAATCAGCATAGGGTAAGGGTGAGGGATAAACACCACCAGCTATTAAACCACTATAGTGGGCCATATCAACTAATAAATAAGCATCCACTAAATTAGCTATATTTTTAAATCTTTTAAAATCTATTTGACGAGGATATGCTGATGCCCCGGCTATAATCATTTTAGGTTTAAGTTCTTTTACTTGTTTTTCTATTTTATCATAATCTAACCACCCATCTTCATCAACACCATAAAAATTATTATTAAACCATTTACCACTTATATTAGCGGGTGAACCATGTGATAAATGCCCACCGGCAGATAGGTCCATTCCTAATATAGTATCATTAGGTTTTAAAAATGCCTTAAAAATAGCTAAATTAGCATTAGCTCCACTATGAGGTTGAATATTAGCAAAACTACAACCATATAATTTAGTAACTAGTTCTATACCATAATTTTCTAGTAGATCATAATTTTTACATCCATTATAATATCTTTTCCCAGGATATCCCTCAGCGTATTTATTAGTAAATTCCGAACCACATAAATGTCTTACTTCATCTGATACAAAATTTTCGGAAGCTATAAAATTATGTTCTTCTGATTGGCGTAATTTTTCTTTATTTAATAAATCATTTATAACCTGATTCATAACCCTAATTTAGATAACTCATTTTTTACTTGTTCGGTTGACTTGAATAATATACCAATCCCTCCTGCAGCTTTCCAAGAGGATATGTTGTCTTCTCTATCATCTATTAAAATTTTATTAGGCCCCGCAAATTTAGCTTTACCACCAGCTTTAAAACCAAACTTTACTGGTACCCCTGGCATGTTTCTTTTTACCCATACACCTTTTCCAATACGAGATGATTCATCTCTGGATGGTGATGTTAAAATTGTAGGTTTATATTTTTTAACATATTTGTATAAACTTTCTCCCTCGGGCATCCAAGGCATTCCCGCCCAGAAACGTACACCTATTTGTTTATCTATTAAATTCCAAAACTGTTCATCAGCCTTTTTTTTACCTACTTGAATGGTTCTTTGGGATTCAAATTCATTAGGTGTAACACCTGCAAATTGTTCAAAACGTCTTTCAAAATCAGTTAAAACCCCGTCCATATCAAGAAATATATCATATGCCTTAGCAAGATCTTCTTGTAATAATTCCATTAATGTACCTTTTATTCTATTCATATATGTGTGGATTATCACGTCCAAATTTTCTCATTATTACAGCGGCTAATGAATTAGCTTCATTTTCATCTGGAGATCCATCCTCCCCCGAAGTGGGTGTTAGTCTTTTATCTAAATTTTGCATATGATGAACCATTTCATGAGCTATAGTTCTTAAAATATCCGCCATATTTCTATTATGTACTACAACTATTATCTTTTCTTCAGAAGGTAAATAACCTCCTAAACTACGATTTTCATAAGCATAATCATTAGAGTTAATAAGTTTTAATTTGGGACGGTCTACTGAAAGATATTCCATACAATAATTAACAAATTCATTAACTACACTTGCTTTAGCATTCTCCCAAGCTTCATTTAAAAATTTTTTATATTTAGCTTCTCTTAAATAATTAACTTCTTTTTTATCTTTTTTTAATTCAGGATGGAATTTTACATAAACTTCCCTAGCATCAGGTTTTATTGAAACACCATCAACTTCAACTTCTACGGGATATACTTTAGCATCTTCACCATACCAATAATTTATTTTATATCCACCTTCTTTAGTAAGTTCTACTATTAAACCTCTATCATAGTCCTGTTCTTCGGCTTGTAAAATTGTTTTTTTACCTCTTTTTAATACAAGATTAGTTTGAGGTAAAACTCCCTCATTTGTTTTTTGTTTTTTCAATCTTTGTGTTTTCTTTTTAGATGCTTCTTTACGGTTTTTAATATATTCAAAAGCCGACTTTAATTTAGCTTTTTTTAATGGATCTTTAGTTCTACCCAAAGCGGCTCTTACTCGTTGATGTATTAAATTTATTACCTGAGATTGTCTAGCATGTGATTTATTTTTAAATGAAGTTTTATTTAAAGTATCTACTATATCCTGTCTAGTACTAAATTTTATTCTTACTGTGTCACTTGGGTCCTCATCAGTGTATAATCTACGGCCTGATCCTTTAGGTTTTTTACCTGTACCTTTTTTGGGATCAGCTTCCTCTAATGCATCTGGGTTATTAGTTCTAACATCTGATGCTTTGTATCTTACCTGTCTTATTTTTCTGTAATCATACCTTGGGTATAAACCTTCATTAGTTTGAAATATAGATATAAAATCATCTACATTTACTCTATCAGGTAAAAATGTTTTGATTTTTTCTAAATCATTATCCCTAATAGCTTGTCTTAAATTAGTAGCAGAAAAATCACCTTCTATTCCTGCATCAAATACTTCTACGTGAGGATATTTTTCTTTATCTAATAATGATTTAAATCTACTTTCCTCACCTTTACCAAATACTGCTCTAATATCATGTGAAGGATTATCTTTTGCATAATCATAAACGGCAGTAACCGGTGTTGGAGTAGGTATTATTTCTATTTTTTCCAGTTCTGGAAGGTTGGATTTATATAAATCCCAAACTTTAATTGCTTCCTCCACATCAACATCTTCTCTTTCCTTAGTAGATATAAACACTAAAACTTTATCTGTGTCATTATCTATAGATCTTAAAATAGTAGCAATATGGCCCCTATGTGGTGGTTTAAATGCACCTGGATATAATGAGACTTTTTCTGTAAGTTGTTCTACTAATAGTTTTTTAACTATTTGTTGGGCTACCTTTAATGGATTCATGAAAAAAATTGATTTACTCTTGATTTTGCTTCATCCTTAGATACAGAATTAGACTTAATATCTTCTACTTTATCAGAATTTATAAAATCGTTTATTTGTTTATTTAATTCAGCTTTACTCTTTTCAGAACGTGCCCTTTCTTTATCCGTCTTAGGTTTTGTATTAGTGGGTTTAAAAGGTTCTACATACTTATCTACTAATGTTTTTAAATCCTTTAGGGATTCTCCTTTTTTTAACGCCTTATCATTTACTACTGAAACAAAATTGTTTCCAAACTCATTTTTATATAAATCATAATTTTGAGTTATACTATTCCAAGTACGCAACACAATAGCAGGAGATAAACTTCTGTCTTCACCTTGACTACGTTGAAAACGAGTTTCATTCCTATCTAATGCTTTTTCTAAAGAAGCAAATACATATACCATTAAAACATCATATCCTAAATCCTCTAATTCTTTTTTTAATTTTAAAGTAGGTCTTGAACTAGCAGCAGTACCATCTAATATAAAATTTTTCTTACCTAATATAATATCTTTAATAAAAGGTCTAAATTCCTTATTAGCAGCCGCCATCGCTTTAGCAGCCTTACTTCTTGCTTCAGCATCTGCATTTTTTAAATCTAAAGATACTCCTGCATCTTTTAAATTGCGTATAAAATAATCATCTACATTTAAGATTAGAGCATTATCTACATCCTCTATAAATGAAGATTTTCCTGCTCCGGGAGCTCCAGCTAATATAAGGGCTTTAGGGTTGGTGGATTGTTCTAATATGATATCACGCAATCTAATCATTTAGTATACTTTGTATATAAATATACGAAAAAAGATTGAAGAATCCTACTGTTTTTGCACAGTAGTTGGCCATTTTTCGGAAATAGGTTTTAAATTTGGATTTTCTAAATCAAATAAAGCTCTAACATGTCTAAATATTTCCAAATTATCCTCTTGTGAACGCTTGGATTCATAAACTTCCCAACCTTTACCTTGAAGGGCACCTTTTTTAGGACCCCTTTTGGAAGATTTTAACCAAAGTATACCTACTTTATCAACTTTTTGGTCATAGCATTCTTCAAAACAACGCGAGTAAACGGCGGCTTGTATATCATATGTAGTCTGTAGTTGGTTAGATGTTTTTAAGTCAATTACCCACAGTTCTCCGTTGATTTTACATACTAAATCGCATGTTCCTGCTACCTTAAGAGTATCAGAATATAAAAATACTTCTGTTTCTAATAATTCTGCTTTTGTAGTTTCCCAAAATTCTACAAAACGCAAAAACATTTTCCATACTTTAATATCATACTTGGGATTACCATTATCCATTAAAGTTACTTTTTCTCCTAATAAGTACTTTTCACATAAATTATGAACTAAAGTACCTTCATCAGCAGCCTTTTTTACAATAAAGTCGGAAGCATAACCTACTTTTTTTAACCACTCCTGAAAATGTTTTCCCTTGGGATAATAAGATAAAACAAATGTAACAGAAGGGTATGTTTTTTTACCATCCTCGTAAAAACGAGAATCATTAGTAGTTATTTGTTTAAATTCACGGTTATGTTCCTGTTTAGGAAAATTTGCCTTTCGTAAAATCATAAAGATAATTTCAAATTAAGTAGTGATGAAAATGTAAATTCCTGTGATTTTTGGATTTTATTTGTAAATAAAGAAAATCCCATATCTGCTGGATCTTTATCATCCAAATCTACTACAAATAGTTTTTTACCCGCTTCTAAAAGTTGTTTTGCTATTTTTATTGTTGATTTAATAGCATCCTTATCTAATGCCAAATAAACTTTTTTTACTTCTGATGTTACTAATTTTTGCATTAATTTTTTAGATATATTTTTACCAAATAAAGGTATGGCATTTCTTTTTATTGAAATAGCATCGAAAGCACCTTCACACAATACTATTGGTACATTCCAATTTATCATATTTTCAAAACCTATTATATTCTTATCAGATTGGGGTGCATCATATTTTCTAGAGGGTTCTTTTTCAAATGAACGAGCTACAAAATAATCTAAAACACCATCTATATTATAAGTAGGTATTATAATCTTATTAGCATATCTACCTTTTTCACAATATCCTATTTTATATTTTAAAATATCCATCATGGTTAAACCTCTTTTTTTAAGATAAACTAAAGCATGTCTAGCATGGATATCTGATTTATTTAAGTTATATAAGGGTTTATATTCTAAGGGTAATTCTACTTTTATATTAGAAATAACTTTATCATATTTTTCAGTTACACCTAATATATCTTTTAATTGTGTGAATTTATCTGATGGTGCTTTTATTCTTTTAAATAATCCAAATAGTGTTTTACCTTTAGCATCACAAACCCAACAATGCCATAAATTTTCATTCTTTTTATTGGGAACTAAATTTATTTCTAATTTTGGATTTTTATGATGACAAAAAGGACAACCAAAAGCATGATTGCCTCTTGCTGTCGGATTACTTTTGCCTAGAACGGATTCAATTAATCCTAATAGTATTTGATTAACCATGCAGGTAAAACTCGAATTTTATATAATATACATTAATTTATTAGCTAAACCAAATCTTTTCTAAAAAATTTACCTAATATATTATCATTTATATATTCTTCACTTTCTAGTACTTTTCTTTTAAATAAGTATTGGGTTTCCAAATAGGTTAGATGTTTTTTATTGAATGCAAACTTTAAAATAGTTCTTTTAAAATCATCATGTTTATTTTCCTTTAATAAATCTTTAATTTTTTGATGACTACCATAATAAGTTTTCCAATCACTTTCTACTATAACTTTACGTTTACGTTTAAAACCTTTTAAGGGTGGAAGTTTTTTATTAAATTGTAATACTTTTTTACCTAAATATTTTTTATTAGTTGGAATATGACAAACCTCATATATGAACCCAAATGTGTTTTCGGGCATATCTTCTATAGAATTTATTGGTTTTAATGTAAAACTTTTTTTGTGTTCTTTATATAACCACATTTATTGATCGTATCTAATAATGAAAGTAGTATCTGTATTGTTAGACATTGGTATGGGTTGACCTAATTTACCTACCATTAATAATTCGTTAGCTTCATTATATAAACCTATAGTAGTAACATAAGATCTAAATTTTGATCCAGTTGCAAAAGGTCTTAATGAACCAGAACTATCAGTAGTTAAAGAAGGATTTTGAGAAATATTAAATTCATTATCTGATATTTTACAGATAATTTCATTTTCAAATACTCTGTATTCGTTTCTAAATTTAATTTTATTTTGTTGTGGTGTAATTGCCATAATAAGTTATTAACAAGGGGTAGATGATGATAATATTAGACCTTCTGATAGCAATAAAAATTCATCAGATGTATTTTTGTAATAATATCCCCCATCTCCTACTAAATTATAAGCTAAACTACCCGTATTATTATAATAGATACCTTCATCACCCTGATAATACGTACCAAAGGTGTCATCTCCACAGGCAACCACCAATTTATTACGATTAATTAGTTCTGGTGTGTTGAAAGGGTAAGAGGAACTTGGGTAACCATATATACTTAATTGTAAAGTTTCTAATTCTCCCCCACATGTTTCAAATCCTACTATATTACCTGCACTTAAAATTATATTTCTACCTCCTCTACCTTCATTATTTATAGGAAATCTACCCGATAATAATCTACCATCCCCATTTAATTTATTATCTTTACTAGTAAAAGTCTCACTTCCATCAAAACTTTTTAATCTTTTGCAAGCTTTTTCTTGAGTTGTAAAGGATCCATCTTGGGTAAAAATTTCAAATGAGGGTAATTTACATGTTTTTTCAGCTTGGATATAACCTTCACTATCTACTTGGAGAAATGTATTAGCATCAGTTAATATAAAATTAGTTTTAAAAGGTAAAGAGGATATAGTTTTTGTTTCAGCATCCGCTCTACTATTATATAAACGTCCTCCTAATTGAAAATAAGTTTTTTCTTTAAAGTTAATTTTACTATCAGTACATGCTGCATCCTGTGATATTAGGGGTGCTGAACCAAACCTTATAGTTGGTGTTAAAGTATGATCTGTAACACTAGCTGATCCCGAATCCGTAGGCAGTACTTCTAATAATGAAAAAGTAGTAGTAGTATTATCTGTAGGAAATTCTAATTGTCTTATAGTAAAATTAATACCCTCATCGGGTGTAAAAGTATTACTAGTATCTAAATCTACTAAAGGATTATTAAATCCCGAACCGGATGTGTGGGTTGAATTATTTGAACCAGCAGTACTTCTTTGTATAAATGTTCCTCTAGATCCATTAGCACCACCTTTTATAGTAATATTTAAATCTTCCGATATTCCTTTTGAACACCATGCACCCGTTACAGGACAATCACTATAATCATAAGTAAATACTTCAGAAGAACTTATAAAATTAAGACTATTACCTCTAAGACTTTTAATTTCTACCTCCATATCCGAAGATAAATTGTTAACAAATCTAATGTTTACATTGCCTTTATTTTCGGGTGTATTAATTTCATCATATATAAAATTTAATGGTGCTGAAAATATTGATGGATCCGGGCTAGTTCCACTACCTGATAGTATGGCCCTAAAAAATACTGTGCCACTAACAAAAGATGAACTTATTGGTAATGGGCTAGCTACTGAGGAAGAAAATATTTCCTGATCAGCAAATGTTTCTTTTTGTGATACTGAAGCTGTTATATTTAAATATCCTTTTTCAAAAGATTCAGATACAAAACTTAAATTAAAAAATCCTCTTTGTGAGCCTGTAATTACACTAGTTAATATAGGAGCGGGAGGTGTGTTAAAACCTTCTTTACAATCTATGGGACTAAACGATCTATTATAAAAAGTTTGTTCGTCAACTGATGATGAGAATGATGAAGTGGATAAATTTACAGTATAAGTGTTATCTACTACATCACCAAATGAAGGTCCATTATCAAATATTTGATTTATATTTTGTATTATTTTATATCCGGTCTTAGGCATAATTATCTATTACATTATCTATAAAGAATTTTCCTATTGCTATAGCTCTATTATCTACATCTTCTTGTATAACAGAACTAGAATTAAATACATTTATCTGTCCTCCCATGTTTGAATGATTTATACAATAATAATATAATGTACTAGGAGCATCTGCGGGAAGGTTAATACTTAATTCACCACTAGAGCCAGCTGTACCCTTATAACTAATACCATTATTAGAACCCGTATAAGCTACTCCACCACCATGTGTACCATTTGGTGTTACAGATAACCTTATAGGGTGACCATCATTACTAGCATCACTTTGTACTAATGAAGCACTTACACCTCTTCTTAGGATTATTGAACCTGTTTTAACTCCATCTATATTATATCTATTTCCTTCAGTATATGCTTCAACTGTTACATTAAATGAACTAGTATGATTATTAATAAACGAAGGTCCTACTTCAGGTGATGAAAATAAATAATATATTCTATTTATATCTTTAGTAAGTTGTAATCTTCTAC
>Ga0098037_1001564_pt1 | contig 10517 bp, 20 predicted proteins | sample 5_EtaG_FD_75050 | JGI IMG/M metagenome (GOLD analysis project Ga0098037, IMG submission 75050) | Marine viral communities from the Subarctic Pacific Ocean - 5_ETSP_OMZ_AT15132 metaG | ecosystem: Environmental > Aquatic > Marine > Oceanic | place: Pacific Ocean | collected 2015-01-08 | reverse complement strand
TGGGTCAGGTATTCGCGGGCGAACTTCGTGTCGACATGCAGACCGGTGAACTCCATGAAGGTCGTGGCCAGCAAGCTGTCCATGCGATCCTCAATCATCGCCAGCATCTTGAGCTTCTTGGCCTTCTGCATCTGGCCGAGGAACACGCGCTCTGTGTTGCCGATGTCTCCACCGTTGCGCTTCTCCTCGTCCTTGGTGCCGACCAGATAGTCGATCAGGAGGTCTTTCGGGATGTCCGGGGTGTTGATCCCTGCGTCCCACATCTCCTTGACCGCATCAATCTTCACCTTACCGCCATAGAGCAGCGAGACGTCGTTCAGGCTGTTCATCTGCCAATCGGGGTGTTGGGCTTGCAGCAGATACTCCGCCAGCTGGGTGCACCAGATTTTCCCGCCACGCTTGAGGAACGTCTCAAGGTCCGTGTTTGTCCGGGTCATCTCGTACAGGAGGTCGAACTTTATGTTGTGGCCGACAAGCACTGTGACGTCGTCGTCGATATTTAGGAAGGTCTCGTCGCTCATCTCTTGGCTGTCAAAGTACCGGTACGACGCTCGGGCGTCGCCTTGTTTCTTCCAGCCTTCGGCAACGACCCAGTTCTCTGAGATGAACGGGTTGGCCTTCCGCTTGTATCGTTCGATGATCGTGGTTTCTTCGTCGAAGACTAGATACATGTCACCTCCAGTTCAGCCGAGCAGTTTCGAACAGCGCGTAGCGGTCCTTCTTCTCGGTCAGGTTCATTCGCATGGCGATGCAGGTCGCGGCGAGGATCGCCCCGTACTCTTCGGGATTGCTGACCAGCATGATGTTGTCGTCGCCCCGGCGCAGCGACCGAAAGTCCTCCTCGCCGATGATGCCGTAGTCTTCGCTGTTCCCGAACCAGCCCTTACACTCCAGAGCGTATTGGGCGTTGGGGACGCTGTAGACGAGCACCACGATGTCTCGGTCAGTGTTGGTAGGTGCAGGGTCGCAGATGACGCGGGAGCCACCCATGAAGCCTTTGGTCGCCCCGATACCGTCACAGCCCGTCAGGGTCATGATTTTCCCAGCAGTCAACACGGGTGGCAGCATCTGCTCGCGCTTAGCCTGTTTCCAGCGGACTAGCTGGGCAATCGTGGGAAAAAACTCATTGTCCATGAAAAACTCCTGTGGATAAGGTATCGGGTGTAGAAGAGGTGACTGGCACCGCACCCTAGTGAGCCGCCAGCAGCGGCGAAGAAGAAGGTCGATACAGGCTCGTTGGTGTTTGCCACGACCCAGATGAAGACGAACTGTGTGACGCTGATCAGCCAGCTATTCAACATAGCAATTTGCCACTTGTCGTCCCGCAGCAGCTTGCTGTTCATGACCAGTGCGAACACGGCCATGAACTGGGCTACGAATACGATGGGGAGCCAGATCAAGAGAAGTCCCGATCAGCGGGTACGGTCACGACGGTATTGCGAGTGATGTACTCGCCAAGCACGCCACCAAAATCCGTGCGGTTGTCCTGCAGCTTGCCGGAGTTCTCCGCGTCGATGATGATCGCGCAGCAGGCCATGGCGTGCGCCAGATGGTGTACACCGCTGTCCGAGGCGACGTTCTCGCCGTCGGCCCAAGCGTTGATGTGGCGCAGGGCAGCGTCCACATACACGTCCGAGCGCACCGAGTGCTCGCGCCAGTTGAACAGGCCATATTTGCGCATACCGTCCAGCATGGCCTTGCCCATCTCGTAGACGGCGATCATAGGCACAGCGCGCAGGCTGGGCTTGTTCAGACCGATCAGGTCTTTGGGGTTGGAAGTCTGTGTCATTTGATGTGTCCCAGTTGGATGGCGAGACTGTCGAAGATCGACGTGCGCCAGTTGTCCTTTCGCTCGACGTGTGCGAACATCAGCTGGGCAGGCTCGCCATCGTAGCCTGCGATCCCGCTGTATTCCTCGCCGTTGCGGCTGTCACCGAAGAAGGCACCGTTCACCACGTGCCGGTCGTTGTTGAACCGGCTGATGTTGTGCTTGTCGCCCATGCGGAACAGCGTGATGTACTGCTTCATCTGGTCGATGCGGTTGCCCACGTGTTTCTTCAGGGCGGCACCAGAGGTGGCCACGCCGACGCCGTGCTCGTACAGGACGTTCTGCCCGTAGATTTGGTGCACGTGGAAACTGCCTTCGGGGATGAAGAACTCCGCGTCGATCCCAGCGGCCTCGGTAAGCATCCGCACCGCATGGTACATCGGCCAGCTGAGGTGCTCGCGACCCGGCATGAACATGTTGAGGCCATGGCCGTCATGGTCGTGGTTGCCGGTGATCATGATGATGTCCAACGGACAGCCGACCTGTGCCAGTCGGCGGATCACGCGGCCATACAGCCATTCGATGCCCAGCCTCATCTGATCCGCAGTCCCGATGTCACAGGCTCGGCCAGAGTTGTCGTGCTTCTTGTCGCTTTCAATGATGTCACCGAGGACGGCCAGAACGATGCGCTCGACGCGGTAGCCCTGATAGGCGTATGCGTTGATGCGCGCCAGAGCCACGTCCACATACTCATCGACGCGACGGCCAGCCACTTCGCTGTCGTAGTCGTTCATGAGCTTACCGACCTGCAGATCAGAGAACAGCAGTTCGATGGTGATCTCACGACCGGCCGGATCGAACTCGATCATGGGCTTGGGCGTGGGTAGACTGGGTGCAGCCCATACGACCTTTTCAATCGCGCTGATGACCTCGTCATACCGGATTTGGGCGTCCAGCAGTCGGCGCATGTCTCGGCGCAGTCGCAGGTTGTTGTTGTTCTGCAGGCGCAGTGCACGGCCTTGGTCGGCAGCGTCCATCATGTCCTGTGCATCAGTGTCGTCACCAGCGTTGATCCACGTCTGCAGGTTCTGCCGGGTGACCTTGCTCTCCGGCTCGTAGGTCTTGTTCAGGTGTCGCGCAGCATGTGTCAGGTTCCCGTTGGAGACGGTCAATGCCTCCATGATCTGCGCCTTGGTGAACTCGTTTCGATTTCCCATAGGAACTCCTCAGAATTTTATGGTGAGTGTATCACCGCTGTAGATCGGCGTGTAGCGGTCGGGTTCCACGCGCCACATGTCGTCGATGGTGGAAATCCCGTTCTCAACGAACACGCCGTCCTCATACATTATGAGTGTGCGGGAAGCTCCCCCATACGTCGTTTTCTGACGAACACGCAGGTATCCGGTGTTCTTTTCCCGCAGCGCCACCAGCGCACGGGCAGGCTGGTGTTTGATTTTCGTTTCCATGGATTACTCCGTCTTGAAGTCGTCGTCGTATCGACTGATGTGTGGTAGGAACTGTGCCGTCCCCTTGATCGTGCGAGCGCCTTCGCGCCGCAGCTTGTTCTTCGGTGTGCCTATGTACCGCATCCGCTCCAGAGATGGGTCGTTTGATTTACCGATGTGGATTTGGAAGTCGCATGCGCCTTGCTTGCCGGTCTTGCTGTCCTTGAGCATCGAGATACCGGGATACAGTTCGCCGTCACCTTCTGCGCTGATCTGGGAGGTGGCAAGACCTGCCATATCGAACATTACCGCAGTCTCCCGCGCCCATTGGTACATCTCCTCCAACATCTCGTGGCGGGCGGCACCGCCGTTCCCCCACCGGATGTTGTCGATCATGTCGTAGACGCAGATTGCGGACTTGCTGTTCTCCAGATAGCTCTCGACCTTTGAGGCATGCCAGCCGTGGATGTTGACGACGCGGATTTTGTCGGGGCCTCCGACCGTATCCGCGTACGCCTTGACCAGCGTCCCGTCCTCGTTCATCTTCAGCATCTCCTCGCGCCCGATACCAAGCGCAGCCTGATACAGTCGCGGGACGATCCGAGAACCCGGACCCTCGTTGTTCAGCCAAGTGATGAACTGGCCATCGGGGATTTGTGGGGCCATGAACGTCGTTTCGCAAGCAATGAACGATGTCTTGCCCGCGTCTGGTCGCGCCGCTGCAATTCCAAAGTCACCGCCTCGCAGCCCCCGCATGCCTTCACGCAGACAGCGTAGTCGCCAGTCAAAGCCACTCTCGTCGGCCTCTTCATGAAGAATGTCTCCAATAGGCGTGTCAACCCATTCCTCCTTGACCTTCGCGGCCAGCTTCTTGGCCTCTGCTTGTGCGTCCCGAACCTTCAGCAGCAGGTCAGGGAGTTCCCCGTCAGCGTGGCGGTCGATCAGACCCCGGAGATCGTTGCTCAGCTTCTGCTGTGCGATCTCGTTCTGGAGTTCCTGCTCCACTTCCTTGCTGACAGACCCTTTCGCTGCCTGCTTAACGGCCATCTTCATGACGGCCAGTTGTTCGTCGGACGTGTTCTGGTTCCAGCTGTCCATCCGAGGACCGAATAGCTGGAAGTCGATTGTGTCGTGTGTTGCGAATGCTTCGAAATACCGACCGAAGTCGTCGAGCACCATGATGGTTGCCTTGGACACGACAGTCTCGTCCAGCTGTCGCCGATACTTGCGGAACATCTTCCGATGCTTCATCATGCGCAGCAGGTTCGCGTCGAATGCTGCCATATTCAATCCTTTCCGATCAGAGCATGAATTTCTTCAAGGCTGTGTTTCTTCGGGTCGCGGTCAGATTTGATCAAGTGTACCTTCTGCGGCGCCAGCTGTAGCGCCTTCTTGATCTTCCGACGTGCGGCCCATCCGGCTGGGTCATCGTCCATCCAGATGTATATGTCGTCATAGTGGCTGTCCATGATCTCGGACAGGGTCGCCGGGGACAGGTTTGTCCCCAGCAGCGCCCACGCATCGTTAACTTTCCCGACACGCGCTGCGCTCAGCATATCCTCCGTCAGCACCAGCCCGGTGCAGTGCTCCTTTGCTTCGACAACAAAGACCGGGCGTGGTCCCTCCTTTACTTGCCCGAGGTACTTCGGTATCTGGCCCTTGCGCAGAGCACGTGCCTGCACGGCGACCAGTTCGCCATCGCGGTAGACAGGCATAATCACCCGATCCATCTTCGGGCTGTAGCCGAAGCCGTGCCGGAGGATGTCGTAGTGGTTCAGCCCTGCCACGGACAGCCACAGAACGGCGGCTGAGGGTAGCTCAGAGGTCATGTCGGCGGGCAGTGTAGGTGGAAGGGCTTGGAACGCCTCAGCGGCCAGCTCCTGCGCTCTCCGCTCCTGCGGCGTCATCTCAGGGAGCGGCGACCATGGCTTCTCGTGACAGCCGAAACAGTATCCGTAGACCTTATCGACACCTTTCGTCACAGAGAACGATCCTTTCCGTTGGCAATACGGACATATCTTGATCCGTGTTGACTTCCCGGTCTGGAGCGCGAGGGCTATCTTAACCCACGGCTGCACGGACGCCAAGAGACTGATACGCCTCTTCGTCGTATGCGTCGAACTCATCGCCGACGCGGACCAGATATTCGCCGGTGTGCAGTTCGATTTCTTCTTCGCCGTCGGTCAGAACCACGTTCGGCGCATCATCCCCGCGAAGGTTCTGAAGATCGAGGTCCATGCGCCAGCCGGTGCCTTCCAGCATTTCGACCAGTTCCACGAGCGGGGTCTGAAACTCGATCTTCAGAACCGTCGCGGGGATCATGATATTGTTCATTGGCCGTTCTCCCAGATTTGTGCCGCTTTTACGAGCACGTTGTGTGCACCTGTCCCGTAGAGCAGCGTTGTTTGACAGAAGTTTTCGCCCTCGAAAATCGGACTGCAACCTTCGGGGAAATGCGCTGTTCTGACGTGCAGCTTGCGCTGTCTGTTGTTCGTCTTGCCTGTGCTGGTGCGGTAGATCGACGTTTCGTAGCCCAGCTGGTGCAGGTAGCGAAGCACAAGGGCCTCGGTATCTGCATGCTTGCGTTCTTCTGCCTCTTCCTGCCATTTGCTCAACTTGCGCCGCGCATTCTTCAGCGCCTCGGCGTAGTATTCGTACATCCTTTCCGTAAATTCTACCTGCGCTTCAAGACTTGAAGTTGTACTCATCGGGGTCTCCTGTGATGAAGGCGGTACTTCCCTGCATTCGCAGGAAGGTATCCACCGGGGTGAGCGGGTCAATTCCCGCGATTTCAAATTGGTCGTATGTTGTCTCCCTGTCCTCGCGAAGCTCTTCGAGGGAGATGATGTCTGGGCCGTTACAAAGCCCAAAGTTTGTACTCATTTCTTTTTGTCCAAGAATTTTGGGCGTGGCGCGAGCCAGCCGATGGTCCCGACAACCGCAAGGGCAATCAGGAAGATGATCAGCAGCGTGGGCGCTTGGTTCACGACCAGTTGCTCCACGGTGTCTGTTGCGATCTCGGTCGAGCTTGTCGCACCGATGGTTTGATGGTTCTCTTTGCCTATCTGCGTATTCGCGGCCACGTTTGGACCACCGCCCAGCAACAGCCCGCCGAGGTGTCCCGCTGTACAGCCTGTCATGCCCAAGGCCCACATCATGAAGATCACTGTCCGAGCCATTGTGCGACCTCCTTCTCGCGTCGATTGATCAGCCCCTGCGAGACGACTTTACGCCCGTTTTTGGTGATCTTGTTCCACTTTCGCAGTTCACGTGGGACAGCATCATAATCTCCAGAATTGAGAAGTCGCAGGAGAGTAGAGCGGGCAAAGGCTCCGCGTCCCACGTTGAAGACAAAGGACGCGAGGGCGTTCCGCTGGTACGCTTTGAGAGGGACGGTGACAAGGGCGTCGACTGCGTCCAGCGCCTCTTTGTGGTCGTGCTCGAAAACTTCATCGCACTGCTCCTGCGTCCAGACATCGCCCATCTTGAAGGGATATTCTGCATCGCTGGTGTGGCCCACACATATCGTGGGGATACCTGCCACGTCGTAGTACGCCTCATAGCGTGTACCTTCGCGGTCGATCAGTTCAAGCTGCCCTACACCGACCACGGCGGCGGTGGTTGCAGCGGCTACGGCCACGCGGCTGGCGGCGACACGCGCACCGAGACGGATGGCTGGTCCACTGAGCGCGAACAGGACTGTACCGATGTTCGCGATCCAAGAGATTTTGTTCAGGTGTTTCATTTGAATGTATCCGTCCATTGTAGGCGGGAGTGCGCATGCATACAGAAGTTCGGACGTCCCGCGACGATGTTGATGAGGGCGGCGACTTCTGCGAAGCGGCGTTCCTTGCGCGATCTGAAGTCCGCCCGCATGTAGCGCTCCCAAGTTGCCGCACCTGCCTTGGCAAGGCCCCATTCGTACAAGCCGTGATAGTCTTCAATGTTCGCGCTGGAATACAGCAGACTGTTCAAGCAGTGCGTGCGTGTCCGGGGCGACAGGATCAGGTCGAGCAGGTACACCGCGACCACCGCGACTACATTCTTGCCGCTCAGGATATCGTGTGTATGTGCCCGGCGATACAGCCGACCGCAGATGGTGAATTTCGGGTTACCGCCCAGCAGGGAGTTAAGGCGGCAGGAGAGGCGGTGGGATAGAGATGGCTTAAACATTTGCTGCGTCCTTCATGCAGGTTTCAGTGACTGCTCGTCCGATGGTGTCAGGCATGTGCCCAACCTCGAACATCTGGATGATCCATTCTAGCATGTGCGGGATGGCGTCTTGCTGCGCGTCGGGCCAGTTCGCGATCCACATTTCAGTGATGATCTCTGACGGCACACCTGTGATGATCATGATTGCGACGTCTTCGAACCACATACCGTGCAGGGTGCACTCGGCAGGTGTATAGGTCGCAGCCTCCAACGCGCCGCCCAGAAGGATGATCATGGCAACCAGCCCGATGAACCAGAACAGCTCTTTGATGTTTTCTTCAGTCATAGGCCCAATGCCTCCGTGTGCAGGGCAGAAATCGCGTCTGCCGTGGTGAAGTTGTTCTGTGCCACATGTTCGCACCAGCGATCCCACAGGAACTCTGATCCTCCGATGTCCTCGCACAGGTCGAGGTAGTCTTGGGTCAGCCGCTTCTTGAGCGTGACTGATCCGTTCTTGAACCGGGACGCCTTGAACGCGCTCTCCGGTATCTCGAAAATTCCTTGGTTGTGGCTGTCCAAGCAGCCCACCGAACCGAACAGGAGTTGCAGCACGAACCCACCCTTGACAAGGCCGAACCCGTACAGGTCCGCCATGAAGAGCAGGCGCTGCGTGTCCTGTTCGTATGGGTCGTGGCACTCCAGATTGTAGAGGGCCGCGTAGATGATCTCCTTGCGCTCCATCAGGTGCAGATATGCAGCCTGCTTGAAGCCCCAGAGATACTTACTGTCCTCGCCCAACTCGTCGATCTCTCGCATCTGGTCGGGCGTGGACTGGATTGATTGTTGGATGGTCGTCAGCACAAACACCATGACCCGTGCCATCTGGTCGGGGCCTTGAGCGCCGTACAATCCGATCACTTTCTGGTCCCGTTTGTACACTGTCTGTCTCCTTTAATGCGCCACCCGCGCCCACCACGGTTCCCGAGGATAGGCCCGAGATTGGATCACGGTGTCGTGCTGCTCGTCGCGCAGCCAGCCCGCAGGGATTTCCCGGTCTTCGTTGCGCAGCCTGACGCGGTGTCCGCGATACTGCCCACGATCCACGAACGGTCGCGTGTCGGCGGTGATTTCCTTGCCAAACAGGCGGTAGCGATTGATCTCGTCCACGACCTTTTCAGCACCTTGCTGGCTGATGAATACGGTGATGTCACTCACGGCGTTTTTCCTTCCATTCGGACCAGACCGCCACCCCATAGGCGACGATCCAGACGATTGCGATACCGGCGATGGTCACTTGATCCACCGGGGCTTTTTGTTGGCGACCAATTCTTTCAGGTCTTCGGCGAACCGCCGCACATGCGGCCCATAAGCGCCGCGATATTCAATGTCGGCCAGATACTGGTCGAACAGCTTCCACATCGCGACAGCGTCATCCTCCGCAGGGGCAGAGGACTGGCTGTTCTCGGTGCAGATGAAGAACCGATTGTGCAAGGGGTCGTAGGACCACGCAGGTGCCTCGCGGGCGTCCTCGGCGGCCACGTGGGTCAGGCAACCCAGATGCTCGTCAGGCGTCACGCCGTCGAGGTAGCGCAGGTGTGCATACTGTTTGTTGCACTCCGACACGATCAGGATGCTTTCTTGTTCGGACACGTAGGGCTGGCCAGCGAAGTGCTTGAACCACACGTCCTCGGACACTAGGTACGAGCGCTCATACACTTCTGTGCCGTCCTTGTGGGTGTATTTGCCTTGCAGCTTCTTGCCACCCCGCTCGCGGATAATGGTCTCCAGAGCAGTCAGGGTCACGAAGTTAGCGCTCACGTGGCGGTCGATTGCAAAGATTACGTTGGCCATGGTTCAGTCCTTTCTGAGGATGTTCTTGCGAGCGCACCAGCGCCCATTGACGAGCACGTATTTGGCTCGTTGGCTGATGGACAGTTGTGCCCATCCAGCCGCTAGGATCGGATAGCCTGCCTTGCTGCAGGCGGTCGCCGCGTGGGCGCAATCGTCGGGTGTCATGAATCACGCTCCTCAATGGCCTGTTCTACGGCCTCCTTGGCCTCCTTGAGGCCGCAACCTGATGCGAGCCGGACCATCTTGATGCAGCTGACTTTATTTTTGATCTGCTGGTAAGTGCCGAAACATTTGACCAACTCCCGAGCAGCGAGCAGAGCACTGACCCGCTTTCGGGTGATCCCGATGTAGTTTTGCGTTCCGTGGAAGTAATCGCCGACGCTCGCCATATCGGGCGCAACAGCCTCCAATTCGCGATCCGGCCAGTGCTCTCTTTGCTTTTCAATGACATAGCCACCCTGAGGTGCTTTTGTGATTGTGTACTTCATGCTTCGTCTCCTTAACTGTATCGAAGTGGTTCTAGGGTCAAGCCGTACATACGGACAATCGTATGGATGATCTCGCCCATTATTCGGTTAGGCTGCGCTCTGATATACGCCTCAGTCCACGAGAAAGGCAGACGAACCACCTTGTTCACGTGTATGGTCGATGTGACCTCGCAGTGGACTGTTCGGCCCTCTTCGTCGCGGGTGTATACGTTGCCGTTCAGCGTCGTAGTCGTGGGTACGTCACCATATACGAGTTCCACGGTCAGATAGCTGGGTAGTTGCGGCGTGTGCAGGGTCTTTCGCATATCCTGCCCTCACGCCAACGGGTCGAGGAGAACTGGTGTGCCGTCCTTGCGGAACATGACGTTCCCGGTGTGCAGGTCGTATTTGGCGTAGAGGTTATATTCCCGGTTCAGAGACATGATCTCTGCCATGGTGTTCTCGATATCGTCGCTCCGTATCGCATCGTGCACGTCGGCCCGGATCATCTTGGGTGCCGGGATGCACATGTTGGTCGGTTGGTCGATGATGCATGTGATCGGCAACAACTCTGGGACCGCAACGATATTCATATTGTTGATCTCGTCATCGGTGTACAGGCGCTCCATGACGGCCACCCAAACATCCTCGACCTGCGTGTAGGAATGGATCACGGGTACGTTCGGCCCGGAAATGTCGCCGTTGTGCACCCAGTAAAAATATTCCGAGCATGCGTCATCGTCGCTCATCACCTTGAAGACTACGTCGGGCAAGTCCGGGTGTTTGCCTACGGCGAGTGCATAGCAGCTTCGCTCTCCGATAGGGTTCAGCCCT
>Ga0098037_1001557_pt1 | contig 10539 bp, 26 predicted proteins | sample 5_EtaG_FD_75050 | JGI IMG/M metagenome (GOLD analysis project Ga0098037, IMG submission 75050) | Marine viral communities from the Subarctic Pacific Ocean - 5_ETSP_OMZ_AT15132 metaG | ecosystem: Environmental > Aquatic > Marine > Oceanic | place: Pacific Ocean | collected 2015-01-08 | reverse complement strand
TTCATAGTTAATCTAGTTCGTTTTCTTCTCTACATTCATCACATATATCACAGAAGTCGTGTTCTTCTTCTGTCATTGGTCTTTCACACCAGTTGCAGTGTGGAGTCTCTGCGTCGCATACTGTTATCATAAGTTTTCTACAATTTTATTAACTCTATCGAGATGTTTTTTAACAGCAGCACACTTTTCATACTCTTCACGCTCTTCATATAAGTTTAACAGTGTCATTAGCCTAGCTAACTCACCAACAGCGTTGTCTTCATCTTTATCTGCAAAGTACATCATACTTTGTCTAGCATCATTTTGTTCTATACCGTATATACGTTTAATCATAGCGCCCGCTAATTTATCTACCATAGACTCTAGTTGCTCATCTGTCATAATAATGTTTCTTCTTTTTTCCATAGTTATTTATCTTTATATTTATTTATAAGATTACATGTTAGTGAAATATTAGTCCTATTTTATTATTCTTGTTATACCATTTCGTAGCCATTAGATCGTACTCAGAAGAGTCTACATACCCTGCTGATATAAGCTCGTCATGACTATGAAATATTTTAGTGTGTCGATCGGTTTGCTTGTCAATTAAATGCTTTTGCTTGCCTGAGTCGCTAAATATAATATCGTAGTTAGCAGGCAGTTTCACACTTTTAAGCATCTCAACACTGTTAGTATAGCTGTAAAAGCGTACGTGCGGGTTGTGTATAGCAACGGCAAGCCACTTACGTAGATACGCTGGTGAATAGTAATCGCCGCTGTCATGAACCCTTACATAATCAGGTTTCTTTTTAGCTATTTCTTCGTTCATCTTATTAACAAAGTCATCTGTTTTAGTAAGCTCATAACGCTTCTCAAATGCTGGTTTAACGTTTGACCAGATGTAAGCACCTTTTTTAGCGTAGCAGAATTTAACACAGTCACCAGCAAACGGGCAGGTAACTTTACCTGACACCGATTTATATGCTGGTATACCGAAATTAAATAACCTGACTTCAAACTTTTTAGATGTCTTTTTAATTTTACTGTTCTGTGTTAGCAAGTTCATTACTTACCTGGGTTTGTAACCAAGAATATACCTCTTGGTTTTGTTAGTGGTTTTAATCTACTCATCTTGTAAAAATTTTGTACCGAAAGCCCAGTCAACATAACTTATTTCAAATACTCTATCGTCTATAAATGTTATGAAGTCTCTAACTTCTGATACTGTTAAACGTGACCATAGCTCATTGTATTTAAGTGCTTTTTTAATAGCATTAACTGAGCTAGGGTATTTATCTTCGTTAGCTTCTAGAGCTTCACGATATTCTGGTTTTAAACTTTGATACAATGTCTTCATATTAGTCTTGGTTTTCTTGGTTATCATCTTCATTAGCTTCGCCAAACATTTCGTATACTTTTTCGCATATTTCTCTAGCAAGCTCATCAGCATTGTCAAATTCATGAGACTCACAATGCACTCTGCCGTCGTAGTCAAGACCGAAGTCAATGCTGTAGTTGTCAGTGTCACTGAAGTCAAAGTTGCCAATACCATGTTCAATGCTTTCTGTTAGCTCGTCAAACTGCGCCATTGTAAGCTTTGGTTTGTTTAAGTCTTTTAGCTCTTTGTCAAGAGTTCTAATCTGCTCCGCATACTGCGTTAGCTCTTCATTTTTTTGCATCACTAAGTTCTGCAGTGTAGAGATTTTTACCTCTAATTCATCTTTAGTCATAATGGTTTATTTAATTGTTTAAGTTAATATATAAAAGTGTTCGTGTTATATTTGTGCTACTTGTAAAACGTAGCATACACTTTAACGCCTTGAACGCCTTTACGTGTTAGTTCTTTAATTAGCACCCTTTTGTCAACTTCTCTTGTTGTTGCTTTTATTTGCGCTTCCGTTCTGTATTTCGGATTTTTGCTGTTCAGCTTTCTCTTTTTTGTCATATTCTTCTAAATTTTTAATTACATTAGGTTCCCATACAAATATGTCTCTAATGATTTGTTTAATCTTCTTCATTTATTATATTTTGAAATTCACTTACGTTTTTAAGTATATGTGGTAAACACTCCATATAGTCTTCATAAAATCCATCTGGATCATCTTCATCTTTGCCTATTAGCTCGTATAAACTATCATCTATAACTTCAATAGCTCTTTCTGATACTATTGATATAATTTCTTCTAATTTTGTATCTTTGTACAATAGGCTTTTAAAGTCTACAGTACCGTCGTCTTTGTATGTTAGTTTGTCTTTGCTCATGATAAATTGTATCTGTGTCCGTTAATAACTACTTTAATGTCGTCTACATTCACATCTACAGCGAATGGTAGTGAATGAGTGGCATTAACATCTGCTTGTATCTTATCACACTCGGTTAAGTTGCGATACTTAACAGCTTGTCTGTACTGTGATTTCATAGTGTCCATAGTATAATCGCTAATTAAATACGTAGGTTTTTTGTAGTAGTTCTTAATAATAAACTTAGCTAAGTATATCAGTCGATCTTCCCAACTTTCAATAAGTATACGCTCAATTGTTTCAAAGCTGTAACCACCTGTGCCTGCTGGTCGTGTTTTAGTTTTGTTAATTTGGTAAGAGCTTGAGTTACACTCTGTTACATTACGCACATAACCTGATTTGTATGTGGCGAAACGTAGTGGAAACTTATTACTTGGACCATACATTAAATGTACTGGTAACTCAAATACTTGTGTACCATTTTTACGTTGACGCTCTGTTGACACATCTTTGATACCTAGTATCTTGAAGATAGTCATTGCCTCGCGGGCAGATCTAATTTCTGTTGACATATATTCCATTATAATTCTATTTTAATTTTGTTAAGAGTGTCATCACTGTGTGACATCCACTCGCAATCATCTAATCTATGACCTTGTTCAATAATAATTTTCTCAAAGTCTTCTGCTTGTAGTTCTTTGTCAGTCTCTATATCATACTGATATACTAAGCCATCTTCAAAGTCTAATACTGTTAATACTATCATTTATCTAATTTATTTAATATTTCTAATACTATTTCTACTGCTTTATCTTCACCTTGTTTTTTTAACTCAGTGATAACCATTCTAGCAAATAATCTTGCTCCGTCTTTTAATTTCATATCTATTCTATTTAATTTAAGTTACTTAATAAAACGAGGTGGGCAAGTGAGTAAGTTGTAACTTCTACAACTTTGTTTCCATCTACTGTGATTATCACACTCTCTCGCCTCACACTCGTATATTATTTAAGGCAAGTACCGTAACCTTTACGACGACCTGCTTTGTATAATGCAGCGGCAGTAGCCTGATCTACTATTTGAATAGTATTGCCAGTCTTGTGGTGGGTCAATGGTGCACATGCTACACGCTCGACAGTCGAACAGTTAACACATACCTTGTAACCTAATTTAATTCTACCATCAGGCACTGCTACGCTACATTTTACACATTTCATAGTTATATATTTTATTTACAGTTTTAATATATATTAGTAATCGTTTTTTATTTGTGCGCTTCAGAACGCCATATGCTTACGAATATATATATAAAAAGTACTAATAACGGTATTAACTCGGCCATATTACTACTATATTACTTATCATTTATCTTCTGCTTTTAATTCGTTAATATACTCTTTTGTGTAACCGACACCATCTGGGCAGTTACTATTCCAAAACTCTAATCTGTCTGATACTTTATCAAACATAAGTTCTAGTGCATCCATTATAACACCTCTTTCAGCTCTACCAGAACTGTATACTCCGTAGTCATCACTCATATTGTGGTAATGATCGTGGTGTCTTATAGCGAGGGCTAACTCTGCTAGCTTTACCTCGCGCACCATATCTTGTGCATCTGTATTCATAGTATTATTAGTTTGTGTATACTTCTACTACTGGATCACCACCATTGGTAAATCCTGTTACTCGAACGTGTGCAAAACCATATAGTTTTACTAATCCTCTAAACGCCTGTTGAAGATTTTTCCACGTAATCACCTCGTTATTGTACGGATGAACATTAGTTTGCTTCCACTTCATATTTATATAGTGCTTATACCGCCAAGAGACACGTTACTCGTACGAGTTTCTAACTGGTTTTTTGTAAGTTCTACCGCGAACTCACTGATATAAGTAAAACCGCCGAGGTTAAACTGATCTAGTGGAGATATTTCCTCATACTTTTTAGGTAGTTGGTGTAATAAATACCCATAATACTTAGTACCGTTTAAAGATATAATCTTTAACTGGTGTAATTTAATTTTATTAGTCATAATAGTATAATAATTAGTTACAGTTTTAATATAAACAAAGTGTCGTGTATGATTTGTGCACACCTTATTTTTCTATAATATACTTTTCAGTAAGGAAACAAATAGTACCTATTACTACAATCAAAGTTAGTATTTCAATAATATATAAATTCATATTTAAGATTTTTCAGGGTCATATTGACTATGTACTGTGTATATACCTGTATCAGTAAGTCTTTTGTACATTTCTTTTATTACTAATTCTCTGTACATAGTATGGTCATTTACAAACTCATCATTTGACTCGGTATATTCACCGTACTCAAACATGTAGTCAGTAGTCAAGTCATGTAGTTTATCTACTAAAGTATCTATAGTCTCGTCTACTATTTTTTCTACTATTTCTTTGTCTTTTGTCATAGTTATTTAATTTTTAAGTTCAGTTATAATATATATAAGGTATCGTTTTATATTTGTGTACCTTAAAGTAGGTTAATTGTTTACTAAATAATATTGGTAGAGAGGTACTGTACCACATCTCTATGTATACAATAGTGTGACATAAGGTAGTTAACTAAAGTAATAGTAATACCCTATTGTCACATTATTATATGAAGAAAAGTGGAGGTTATTTAACCTCACACTCTCTCGCCCACGTAGGTAAGTTATTACCGTTGGTGTAATTACCGTATCGGTGCCAACACTCCATTTCCTCTAATTTAATTTGGTTTAGAGCGTAAACACCATCGTGGTCATACTTGAATTGTTTACCTGTTTTAGTGGTTACTGAGATGATTAAGTTCTCACCCACCATTTTCTTTGATAGTACGAATCTCTTAGACTCTTTTACTACTTGACTACTTTTTTTAGACATAGTATATAATTTAATTTGGTTACGTCTTTAATATACGTACACCATCGTGTCTCATTTGTGCACTGATTTGATTGAGGTGGCGCCGTGCCTCACTTGTGTATAGCATAACGGCGAAGCATGACGGAGTCTACTCTTTCGACCTTATTTCAGAGTCAGACCGGTAATCGAGTTAACGACTTAGATTACTCTCTAATTACTTGTACAAAGTATACATGAGTATCATCAGAGTTACCTCGGGATTCACACTCATAAGTGTAATCAATTACAGTGGAATCATTATTTAATTCCTTAATTAAGTTTTTTAAGTTTTGAAATCCAGTGATTTCATAAGTGGTGTAATTTTCCATACTTAGTTAGTAGTTTATTTATTAATTTTATGGTAGATTAAGTTGTAATGTTATTTGAGATGGATTATTGATTGATGATAGTTGATAGAAGTTTGGATTATAATTTAAATATTCGAATTGTGGTGAAGTTTTTAAATAAATAGTTATTATTTGTTTTTTAGATAATGATGAGTAATAATTTGTTGTGTAAGATAATTTATTTATTTGTAGATATTTAAATAAAGAAATTAATTGAGAGTGTGTGTTAGAATTTTTGATAGTTTTAAATTTTAAGTTAATAATTTAATTTATAAGAATAATATATAATATAAGTCGTGCCCTATTTGTGTATAGCAAACGGAAACACCCACGTAGGGTGGAGTCTACTCTTCCGCTCCTATTTCAAAAGCAGGCCAGCAATCAGCTACGATGCGAGGTGAAAGATAGAGACTATTTAGTCTCTACCTGGTGGTCACGTGCCCAAGTAGGCAGGTTGTTTGAGTTGGTATAGTTACCATACTTATGCCAACATTCCATTGTTTCCAGTTTGTACTGATTCGCTGCATATACTGCATCGTGGTCGTAAGCAAACTTGTTACCTGATTTTGTTTCAACAGTTATAATAACTGACTGACCTACTAAGGATTTTCTCATTACAAATCTTTTTGATTTCATAATATAATTAAATTAATTGGGTTACGTTTTTAATATATAATATAACTCGTGCCGTTATTGTGCACTGGAAATATTTTAAAATTTATAAGAAATTATTTTATAATAAATTTTTCTTACGAGTATAATATATAAAAAATCTCGTGGAGTAATCGTGCAAAACGCGGGGCCGGGCAAAAATATTTGGTTTTTTTAGTAGCCGTGCTCTACTTGTGCACAGGGGCTACACTCCACCCCTACATTTATAACAACTTTTAAAATAGTGACACTAGCCTATTAGGTATATCTAGTAGCACCCTTATGTCACAGGTTAAATAAAATTTACACATGTAATTATATTATCATGAGAAGAAAGCGTATACACGGTAAGAGAAGAAAGAAGCAAAAGCTGTCTGTTAAAGCTTCTGCAGATAAGAAGGCAAGAGACCTTGCTACTGCTAAAACCGATGATCGCAGAAAGAAGAAAGCAGAGAATCAAAGAAAACGCCGTGCTGCTTTAAAAAAGGGTATGAGCCTTAAGGGTAAAGATTACGATCATAAAGACGGCAAGTTCAAATCAGTTAAGGCTAATCGTGGTAATGATGGCATCGGAACTAAAAAAGAAAAATAATGGGTTTTAAATTAAAGTCGCAAAAAAACATCAAACAAGGTGGTTTTAAGCTTATGGGTAGTTCTCCTATGAAAGAGGATGACGTTGAATCTAAAATAAAAAGTGTTGAAGAAAGTGATTATTTTCTAGATGACAAAGGTAATCCTATACAAGTAAGTATTCCAGAAGTACAAATAAAAGTCAATAAAGATTCTAGTCCTATAGCAGATGCTATAAATAAGTCTACTAAAGTAGAGAGAAATCCAATAACTGTTAACACTACTACAAAGACAAGGACTATAGGTGGTATTAAAGACGTTGAAAAGAAAACATATAAAACACCAAGAGGTGCTGAGGTTAGAGAAAAGACTAAGTTTGACCGCTCTGGTAAAGTTACTAAAACTAAAACAAAAACTAAAAGAGGTAGTGTTATCACTAAAACTAAGACTAAAGGCGATAAAACTAAAACTAAAGTTAGAAAAGCTGGAAGCGTATTAAATGAGGCTACTAAGAAACAACTGAATATTTAAAATAAAAACTTAAGAAGTAATAATATAAACATTAACTAGTTAAAAAATTATAAAATGGCATTTAAAATGAAAGCGGGCAAAGAAGGCCCAATGAAGAAAAACTTCCCAGGCATGTATGGTATGAAGCCAGTAGAAGAAACAGGCTCTGCAATGATGATGAAAAAAGAAGCTTCTATGAAAATGAAGAAAGAAGCTCCAATGAAAGTTGCTAAACCTGATTTTCCAGATATTGACGGTGATGGAAATACTAAAGAGTCAATGAAGCAAGCTGCTGCTGATAAAAAATCAGCTAACAAGATGAAAAAAGCTCCAATGAAGCTTAAGAAAAAATCAGCTAGCAAAATGAAATCACCTATGAAAATTGATGATAAAAAAAAGAAAAGTAAAGCAGATATTAAGTTAGATTCTCTTTTAACACCAGCGTCTCAAGACACGATGAAGTATAAAACATCGCCAGGCTTTGTTGATTACTTAAAAAGAAATGACTTTACTTCTAGTGATATTGTAAATATTATAAAAAACACTGATAAAAAGATGAAAAAAAATCCAGAATTATTTAAAAAATAAAATAAACTAATTATTAACCAATAAATAAAACCAAAATGACGTATTTGTATTACAAAACAAGTTCGTGGACCGGAAATCCACAAGTAAACGAGAAAACCAAAGAGCAATGGAAGCATTTAGCTGATAAAGCTAACTGGAGAATCACTCAGTTGCCAAATGGTTACTACCAAACAGAAGTATCTAAGCCAAATAGCGACGATTTTGTCGATGTTACGCGTAGAGAAACACTAGAAGGTGCCGAGAAAGCCATTGATGGCTCTATCGAGCACTTTTCTAGAAAATTAGAGGCTACGAAAGGGCCTAAAGTTGTAAAAACTTTCGATAAATAAGCAATAATTTAATTTAATTTACTATAATGGAATACAATCTCCCTAGCGAGATCGTTAAAGATTTAAACTTTGGCGATGACGCTAAAAACAAAGTAGTTGCTGGCGTGAACAAACTAGCAAAAGCGGTTAAGTCAACCCTTGGCGCGTCTGGAAAATGTGTAATTTACGAAGATGGACGAGGAAAGCCAGTTATCACAAAAGATGGCGTTACAGTTGCACAGTCTGTAGTACTATTCGATCCCGTTGAAAATATTGGAGCTACACTCATTAAAGAAGCTGCTAACAATACTGTAAAGCAAGCCGGTGACGGTACTACAACAGCTACAGTGTTAGCAGAAGCTTTACTTACACATGTCTATAATTCTATGGACAAAGCCACTATCAGAGAAATAAAACAAGGTTTACAGTCTGGTTTAGATAAAGTATTAGATTATTTAGACTCAATAAAGATAGATGTTAATGATAACATGCTAAATCATGTTGCTAGCATATCTTGTAACAATGACGAAGAGCTAGGTGGTATTATTGCTAAAGCTTATACTGCTGTAGGTAAAGACGGTGTTGTATTAATGGAAACATCAGATACTGAAGAAACAGTTGTAGAGACTGTAGATGGTATACAGTTTGACTGTGGATTAACATCACCGCACTTTATAACAAACACTGATAAGCAGAAAGCAGAACTAGAAAGCCCTCTTGTATTAGTTTGTATGTCTGAGATACCTAATGTACGTAAAATCCAAAACGTTCTTGAGCATGCCATTAAGCAAAACCGATCTTTACTAATTGTAGCACCAGTGTCGCAGCAAGTAAAGTCTGCACTGCTAATGAACAAGGTAAAAGGTAACATTAAGGTTAATATTGTTGATACTCCTGGATTTGGCCCTACTAGAAAAGATTCTGCTGAAGACTTAGCTATATTAACAGGTGCTACACTTTTTAACGAAGAATTAGGTGATGACCTTGATGCTATTACAACTGATGACTTAGGTGAAGCTGATTATGCTGAAACAGATGACAAGAACACTGTTCTAACTATTGACGATATGCACGTAAAAGCAGAAGTTCGTATAGAAGATGTTATTAAGAAAATATCTGAAGAGAAAAATGGTTTTGTTAAGAAGAAGCTTGAAGATCGTTTAGCTATGCTCTCTGGTAGCGTAGGCATCATTAGAGTTGGTGCTGGATCAAAGGTAGAGCTTAAAGAAAAGAAAGATAGAGTTGAAGACGCTATCCATGCAACTAAAGCTGCTTTGAAAGAAGGTATTGTACCTGGCGGTGGTATTGCACTACTTAATGCATCTCAAAAAATCGAACCCTCTAACGAGGGTGAAAAGATTCTTCTATGTTCTATAGAATCTCCTTATAAAACTATACTAGATAATGCTGGTATTAACTTTGATACAGAACTAGAAGAAGCTTGTGGATTAGATGTAGTTACTGGTAAACCAGTTAACATGGTTGACGCAGGTATCATCGACCCCGTACTTGTTACCAAGTCGGCACTAAAAAATGCGGTGAGTGTAGTATCTACTATTATATCTGCAGATTGTGTAATCTCAAACATACGAGTAAATGAAAGCAGTTAACCACTATGTAGTTGTAAATAAGATAAAAGAAACTAAAAAATCTACAGGTCTTATTATAACAGAAGAGAACAACGATGATGTTAGGTATTCAAAAGGAGAAGTAATATCTTTTGGAAACTTAGTAGAGTTCGTTAAAGAAGGTGATGTTGTGTGGTACGATAGACATGCTGGCCACGGAATAGAATTTGAAGAAAAGTTTTATTTTGTTATAAAGTCAAGTGATATTGTATTAGTAGATTAAACACAAACCATAATCCATAATCCTTAAACACAAAATCTTTAAACAAATTATTTATTAATCAAAAACATTTAAAAAATGGTAAAATGGATTCAATTTCAGGACTCTGCAACAGATTGTCACTGGGTGCCTGTAAAAGAAATTAACGCAATGCATATTGCTGATGCTAACGACGTAGTTGTGCATTTCACTAACTATACTTCTAGTAAGGCTGGTTTTGATGACACTAACACGAAAACTGATAGCACTATAACCGTAACTGATACTGGACGTGCTCTTACATTAGGTCAAGAATTATGTGACTTTATGTCAGGAACAAAGGTAGGTGGGCCAGCTTGCTTGGTTATTAAAGCTAGTGGCGATGGTGTATCAAAAACTGTTAGTACTGTAGCATTTGCTACTGGTTCTTAATCTTGAATGAGACTAACATCTCACGATTTACGTGAATTACAAATCCTTAAGTATTACAGGCTCGTTAGAAAATGGGCCTGTAAGACTTACGGGTTAAAAGACGCAGACTTAGAGTTGCTAATATATTTAGACTGTAAGAAGCGTTTTACAAGAAATGAATTTATAGACGGAACTTA
>Ga0098037_1001556_pt1 | contig 10542 bp, 13 predicted proteins | sample 5_EtaG_FD_75050 | JGI IMG/M metagenome (GOLD analysis project Ga0098037, IMG submission 75050) | Marine viral communities from the Subarctic Pacific Ocean - 5_ETSP_OMZ_AT15132 metaG | ecosystem: Environmental > Aquatic > Marine > Oceanic | place: Pacific Ocean | collected 2015-01-08 | reverse complement strand
AAGTCCTAGAATATGTTTTAAAAACATTACAAAGTCAAAAGGAAGGATATGTTAAAGATATTGATATATACATAAACGGATTAGGTGGGTTGAGTATTGAGCAGTTAGATAATCTAAAAATTCAATACGGTGCAGGAGGAATATTACTAGGAAGCCTTATCGGAGGTTACGTAGGTTACAAAATTGGCAGAGCAAGACCACAGAAGAAAGGTTTTGCAACTGAAAAGAAAATTGGAAAAGCTACCAAACAACTAGCTAAAGATGTGAAGAAAAGCCTTAAAAAAGATGATAGTACAGCTAGTGGATATGCAATGGCAAAAGGTGGAGAGATTACAGTAATTGACAATAGATTAGGTTGGGACGATGATACAGATAATAGCTATCTTGTAATCACAGAAGAGTATGACTCTGAGGGAGGCTTAATAGGTCAATTCACATATAAGGTATTTGCTGATAGTGAAGAAGAAGCTTGGGGCGATGTTTCAGACCATGTAAACAGCGCAAGTTACGAAGTTGTGTCTACAGAAAAACAATTCGCCAAAGGTGGTCAAACCGAAGAGAGTGGAGAGAAGGACTATTCTTATGATATAGAGGATATTGTTCAATTTTCAGTTGGCTCTGAAAAAATGAAAACAATGAGTGATAATGAAGTAAAAGAATATGCTAATGATTTGATTTCAGTTGAAATGAAAAAGTCTAATATAGATTATCATACAGCTCTAAAAAAGGTATATGACAATACTTTAAAAAATGATTATGACGATGTGCCTAATAAAAAAGGTATTTACGCTAAAGGTGGAGAGGTTGATTTGCATAATGGAAAAATTAAAAAAGACGGTTTTTTAGTTATCTATATTGACTCAAGAGGTAAAGAGCATATAGTAGATGGCAGTAAAGCTTCAGCCGAAGAATATGTAGCTAGTCTAGTAAATGGCTATACAAAACACTTTAAATCTCAAAGAAAAAGATTAGAAGAAATTGAGTCAAGTGGTGTGGATAAAGGAAACGTCTATGCAGAGGGTGGAGAAACGGACGATTGGATTCAAGAAGCTGAGAAAGACATGGAAAAGAAGGGTACAGTTGGAGCGTTTACAAAACAAGCCAAAAGAAAGGGAATGACTGTTAAAGAGTTTACTAAAGAGGTTTTAGATAATCCCGAAAAATTCTCTAAAAAGACTAGAGCAAGAGCGCGGTTTTCTAAAAACGTAAGTAAATTTGCTAAAGGTGGAGAGATGCCAAAAGGATGGAGTATAAAAAATGGTATTAAACCATCTGATAATGATGGTGGATATGACAGAGTACATGAGGTTTGGAAATACGGTAAAATAGAAAGAGTTTTTGACACTAAAAAAGAAGCTGTGGAATATGTTGCAAAACAAAGTGGTTCTTCCTACGCAGAGGGTGGAGAGATATCTTCAAAAGCTAACGGTGGTTGGGGAATTGATTTGAAGTGGTAAAAAGTGGATAAGCCAAAAGAATATAGCGAAGAAGAATTACAGCAAAGAGGCTTAAAGAAAAAGTATGCTATACAAAATATTTCTGCTAAAATTTCTAGTTTAAGAAAGAAAATAAATAGCGATATTAAATCGGGCAAGGAAAAAGATAAATTGACAGCATTAGTTATTTACACAATGTTGGAAACATCTGAAAGAGTAGGAAATGGAGATAGTGCCGATAATGGTCATTTTGGTGTAACGGGATTTAAAAAAAATCATATTAATACAAGCAATAGAAGTGTTACTTTAGATTATGTTGGGAAGTCGGGAGTTAAGCAATCTAAAACCATTAACAATAGTAAACTTGCGTCTGCATTAAGTGAAGCAATGATTAATTCGCCAAATAATGATGTTTTCGTTACATCTGACGGCTTTAAAATAAAAAATGACAGAGTTAATAGGTATCTAAATAATTTTAATATATCGGCTAAAGACATTAGAGGGTATTCAGCTAATAAATGGATTATTTCAAACTTAAAACGAACTGCTAATATTGATGATGAAGCTAAAAGAAAAAAGCATTTTAATTCAATTTTAAAGAAAGTTTCGGAAAAAGTAGGTCATTCTAAAGCCACGTTAAAAAAACATTATTTAGTTCCCGAACTTGAATTTGAATATGTAGAAAACTCTAAAGTAATTGAGCTTTCTAAATTTAAAATGGCAGAAGGTGGCAATGTAACCTATAAATATGATAAAATGAAAAGAGGTAATAATGATATTATATGGAATAAGGGATATGTAAAGATGAAAAAAGGCGGTGTTGTAACCTATAAAGACAAGTATAACAAAAAGTATGGGTATGCTAAAGGTACGTCCCATAGCCTAAAAGAAATATCAAAAGATACGGGAGTGTCAATGAAAGGAATCCAACAAATTTACAATAAAGGAATTGGAGCATATAAAACTAATCCAAGTTCAGTAAGACCAAATGTTAAGTCTAAAGAACAATGGGCGGTTGCAAGAGTTTACTCATCTGTTATGGGAGGTAAAGCCTCTAAAGTAGATGCAAAAGAGCTTAAAATGGAAATGGGGGGTAATATAACATCTCATCCTTATGGTGGGTGGGGAATTAATCTAAATTGGTAATGAAAAGAAAGGTAAAAATAGTTAACGAGGGGGTAAAGTTTGATAAATCAAAATACGCAAGTGTATTTGGCGATTATGACAAGGACGGTGTTCTAAATATTGATGATGCAAACCCAATGGACAAAAGTAAAAAGGGATTGGTAGAGCCCGTAAAAGCTTCTGAGTCTTTTAGTAGCTTATTAGAGCTTAAAAAAGACCTTGATAGTACAATGATGGAAAGCATTGAAGTGCTTAAAAAGAACACACCCGAAAGTGCTGATTTATATGCTAGGACTAAAACTCCATATTCAATTATTAAAAAATTAGTTGAAAAAAGACTTTTAGACCCAAATAAAGGGCTTCAAGATTTAGTAGGAACTACTATTGCCGTTGAAAATTATGATGAGTTAATAAAAGTTAGAAACGACATTCGCAAAGGTATTTTAGGAGAAGTTATAGAAGAAGAAGATATGTATGAAAGCCCTAAAAGTGGTTATATGGCATATCACTACATAATAAGTGTAAATAATATTCCCGTAGAAGTTCAGTTAAAAACCAAGCGAATGAAGAAGCTGAATGAAGTCGGACATCAGTTTTATAAAACGGGAACTTTTAATGCAAAAAATGCCTTAAAACTCGCCAAGCTGACAAATAAAGCAGATAAGGGAGATGCTAAAGCTATTGAGCAATACGATGCTGTAATGAATAATAAGGAAGCTCTTAAAAAAACACTACAAATAAGCAGTAAAAAAGCAGAAGGTGGAACTTTAAAGCCAAATTTTAAGGATGCAGAGTATATAACTACAGACGAGATAATCAGAATTAATTTAAAAGACGGTAGAGTTATAGAAAATGATTGGTCGGGTAGAGAAGGTCAAAGACTATTGGCAGGGTTGCACGTAAGCAAAACTCCAATAACGGGAACAGAAGACCCAAACCAATTAACACTATTTGAAAGAGGTGGTAAAATGCCGTCCGATACGGTTTACATCAAGCGTAGTGAGATAGATTCAGTTGAGGTAGGTGATAGCATAGATGAAGTGGATAGAGTCATTAAAGGAAGCCATTTACATAATGGAATGTATTTTAATAATCCATACTTTACTAAGCTAATATCAGAGGCTAAAAGTGAAAAAAGACTAGCTAAAGGCGGTGGGGTTGATTTTGTAAATACAGAAGGAAATACAGAAATCACAAAAATCTATAAAGCCGATACACCTAAAGAAAAGAAAGAAATTGCTTCAAAGGTTAAAAAAGAATATAAGGTTAAAGGAAAAATAGATATAGATAAAAAATCTAAAATAAGCTATGTTGCTATAGAGGAAAGTGATGAGTTAAGAAAGGCAAAAGCAAAAGCAGAGGCTAAAAGAAAAGCTAAAAAAGTAACTAAGAAAGCTATGGGTGGAGAGGTTATTACAGATGGAGATAAAGTTAAAATAGATGGTAAAGAATACCTTTTAATAAGTAAATACGTTAAAGACCCTAGAAACTTTAACCGATTTGAACATACGTTTATTCCCGACTTAGCTTCTGAAAAAAGTTTTACATTGACAATGTTTACTAAGAACGAGTTATCTGATTGGTTAAACAAGGTAAATGCTAAAAAAGTAACTAAGAAAGCTATGGGTGGAGAGGTTATTACAGAATATGACGACCTTCCGACTAAAGTTCAAAATGCCTTAAATAGAGATTACGATGAGGATGGCGACCCGTATCAAGAAGCTGAAAAAATGAGAAGACGTTTGAATGATATAGGTTGGGATATGGATTATGATTTAAGTGGTACTCCTACAGAGTTTTGGAAACATGAAGAAGATGATAGCCCAACGGGTTATTGCGAAGCTCCAAGCTGTAGAAAAGCTATATATGACGGAAGTACGTACTGTGATACTGACTGCGAAGATTCTTACAAAAAAGGCGGTGCAATTTCTTCATCTAAAAACGGTGGATGGGGAATTGATTTAGAATGGTGGAAATAATTTTGTAGATTTGTAGTTAAATCAAAAACATAAAAAAAACATATTATGCAACACGAACCGTACTACGCACACAAAGAATTAATGGCAGAACTTGGACTAACAACTAAAAAGTTGCCGTCTGAATTAAAATCTAACGTAATTAAGTTCAATCAAAAGAAAAGATTTGCTAGAAACCCCGACTTGATAGCGGAGTTACAAAATTTTTCTGAACTAATAGCGGGTGAAATTCAAGCATGGCACATGGCTAATGGTGAACCAATTTCTGAACCTATTGTAGAAGAACCTATTGTAGAAGAAGAAAATATTGTAGAAGAAGAAAATATTGTAGAAGAAGAACCTATTGCAGAGAAAAAACCTATTGTAGAAGAAAAGACTATCATGGAACAAGAAACCATAGTAGAACAAGAAACTATAGTAGAAGAACCAAAGCCTATAGTTAAAGAAGAACAAAAACCTACAGCTCAAGAACAACCATCATCAGAAGTAAACGGTGGTTGGGGAATTGATACGGGAGGTTGGTAATAAAATAAATATGTTTCAAAGTTTAGCAAATTTAGTAAAAGACCCGAAAACAAAAAAAGCACTTATTATTATAGGTGTTGCTAGTGGTGTATTTTTAATGGTAAAATCTTATCATGAAATAAAGCTTACAAAACTAAGAATTAAGCAATTAGAAGAAGACAAAACTTAAAGTTATGAGAGTTATTAAAAACAAAGTCCCTGCTGTACTTAAATTATGGGCTGATACTATAGCATTAAGAAGCCCTAAAGCCATGACTAGGCTGTATGATAGAAATGCAATTTTAGTTGGAACATATAGTGAGCCAATGGAATTTGGAGAAAAACAAATACATGATTATTTTGTAGATTTTTTAGATAAAGATGGGTTAAAATGTGAAATAACATCAAACACTATTCAAGAATTTAGGGATGAAGCATTTTTTATATGTAGCGGAACTTATTCTTTCAGCTTTGAAGGAAAGACAGTAAAGGCTAGATATAGTATTTGTTACAAAAGAGGTATGAATGGTTTTAAAATAGTAAATCAACACTCTTCTGAATTGCCATAATTAATGACTAAGAACAATAAAATTTTAATAATAGTTGGCTCTAGTATTTTAATTAGTGGCATTACCTTGCTTTTAATAAGAAGAAGCAAAAGATGGGATAGGTTTTGGCGAAAATCAATATATGGTGTATTAGCTCACGAAGGTGGTAAAAGTGAAATTGGAGGTAGTGGTAAAAAATATACTGATTTAATCGACCTAGACGGTGGAACTGTAGGTATTTGTCATTTTGCATCGGGAGGTCTATGTTCGTTATACAAAGCAATGGACACCCAAAAGTATTTTGGTAGAAGTCAACAAGAAATGTGTGATAATTGGGCTAGTAAAACAAGTGGAGCATATCAGCAAAGTTGGTGGAGAGAGGGCTTTAAAAAGTTCTTGAATAATCCTAAAAATAATAAAGTTCAAATTAATGTGTGTAAAAAAAGCAGACAAGGTGCTGTAGATAATGCCATTAAAAATGGATGGAAGACAGATAGAGAATTAGCTATTGCAGTAGGGGTTTCAAACAGCTACGGTAATAGTGGTTTCACTAGCAGAGCAAAAACAAGGGGTTGGGATGCTGAACAAATTCTATCTGATTATGTAAATAGATTTGGAGGAAGTTTTAGCTCTCATTATGACAGAAGAAGAAAAATGATTGACAAATGGTTTCCAAAAAATAAATCCAAAAAGATAGTTTAAATTTATGTATTACGACAAAGGAACTATAAAGCTTGTTTGGATTCCTCAGACTAATTATACAGAAATGAAAAGTATAATGTTTGATTCTGTTGATAAAGCTTTATCTTATGTAAAAGAAAGTGGCAATTCGGATTATATGCTAATGGAGTTACTAGAGTCAAATGATGTAAGCTATCGGTGGAAAGTTCTTCCTTATGGAACTTGGAGGGGTTACAATTTAGGAATGAAAATATTTAAAAATAAAGCTATTATGTTTTCAATTATAGCATTGACGACTTATGGTGGTTATAAATTATTAAATGGCTTACACAATAACTAAATATACAAGAAATCAAGCATCTAAGCTAGGGGTTACTGTTAAGCCTAGTAAGGTTAAAGGTAAAAAAATTGATGTGTTTAAAAATGGGGTTAAGGTAGCTTCAGTTGGAGCTATTGGATATGGCGATTATCCAACTTTTATAAAAACTAAAGGTACTGCCTATGCTAATAAAAGAAGAAAAGCCTATAAGCAAAGACATCAAAAAAACCGAACTAAAAGAAATACTAATGGTTGGTACGCTGACAAATTATTATGGTAATGAAAAAGATAAGTGCGCATAAATTAACTTCCGACAACTTTAAAACATTAAGCAATGATAGAGGTGTTTTAAGAAATTTCCCTATAGGGAAGTATATGCAAATGCCTTATCCTAATGAGGTACAGTCACAAGAAGAAATACTTTATATAAATTCTTTGCCCACCAATGAAAATATAAAATTCATTTTGAGAGCTGATAAATCAGTAAAATATTTTGAACAAGAGTTAAATAAAATTGGGTTAAATTGGAAATTAAAAGATGATAAACAATTAAAAAAACTTATAAAAAACTTATCGCCTTACATTATATTGCTGAAACATCACTACAATAGACCTAGACCCAATGAAATGTCGGATGTGAAATATATATGGCTTGAGTCGGCTCAAACTCCTGCTTATCCTTCGGGACATTCTACTATAGCAAGATTTGTTGCATTATATTTAGCAGACAAATACCCAAATAAAAAAACAGAAATTATAAAGATTGGTGATAATGTGGGTATATCGAGATTGTTAGCTAGAGTACATTATCCATCTGACCATTATTTAGGTAAAAAATTAGCAACCGATTTATATACGCATTATAAAAAATATGCACCTATTAATCAATAGTAATGAATGAAGAAAAAGAGCAAATTTCATTATGCGAGTATATTAAATTACAGTACCCCGACGTGGTGTTTACATCAGACCATTCGGGACTAAGAGTAACTAAAGGGTTACAGCAAAAAATAAAAAAACTTAAATCATCAAATGGAATACCCGACTTGCTAGTACTAGAAGCGAGGGGAGGATATAGCGGTTTGCTTATAGAAATGAAAGCAACGGGAGTGACCGTATTCCGAAAATCGGGAATGTTAAAAAACAACGAGCATTTAAGAACTCAATATAAAATGTTAATGTCACTCTCAAATAAAGGCTATTTTGCAGGGTTTTGTGAAGGATTTGATAAAGCAAAAGCCATTATTGATTGGTATATGCAGTTACCTCAAAACCCCTAAAATTATTTTTTTATATAATTATTAAGGCATATTAACAAAATTAACGCTATTTTTGTGTTAACATCAAAAAGAATATGGTACAAGAAAAAGAGATAGTTTCTTTAGTTAAGGGGCTTTACAATACAATTCAAAGGGTAGGACTAAAGAAAGTTCTTAACAAACTTAACGAATTAAACTCTCCGACTTTTTCTGATTATGAAAATGAGATTAAAGATTTTATTATAAAACAAACTTGCATGACTTATGGATTGAAGTTTGAAGATTTAAAAAAACCTCATATAAGGGGCGAAAAAGTAACTGCTAGAACAATGTGCTTTTGTCAAATGAAAAAACATCTAGCACTTAGTCACGAACATATTGCGGGAATATTTGGGCGAGAAAATCACACTATAGTTAGTTTAGCTTTAAAAGATTTCGCTTATAAAAACGTAGATATTAAGTCAGATAGAGATTTTATAGAGAAGTTCAAAAGTATAGATAATGATATTTCAAACCACAAAAAAGTCATAATTCTAAAATATAAAAATGTTGAGTAAATGATAAAGCTTACTAAACAAGGACGACCAAACAAAGCTGAGAAAGGCTTACTGAAAAACATTAATGATTGGATAAGCAATTTGTCTGACGAAGAAAAAAGTAAACATGACTTTATAGGAAAGTCAGTAAATAATAAAACAGAATTAGAATCTATTTGGGAGGGTATAATCGGGAAAAAAGAAGAATCTCCAATAGAAGAAACTAAAGTAGCACCAATAGAAAAAACTAAAAAAATGGCAGAAACACAAAACATAGAAGACGTAGAAATTGAATCATCACAGACGGTTACAGAGCCTACAGCACCCAAAGAAGGGGGAATACCTAACTTTTTCTCTCCTTTAGCAGAAGAGGTAAAGCAAAGAGAGTACAATAAAATAACTCCTCAAAACGTAACGGGAGATATACCCGAACCAACTTTTGAAGGTGGAATGGGAGTAGAAGATGATAACAACGCTGAAAATGAAGTTACTGAAGAAGCCACACCTTCGCCATTTGAAAATGTAACCAATGACAAAGTTAATCAACTTGAGGGAAAGGAAAAGAAAATTGCTTGTGAACAGTTAGTTGATACAGTTCTTGACTTATATGAGATGGGTCATGGTTTTGGGGTGAAATTTGCGTCAGTTGACGAGAATCAATTAATGGAAAAAGCTATGAAGGGTGAAATTGACCCTACTATGGAAATTCCTATTGATGATAAAGGAACTACAACGAACCCAATGGAGTTTTTTCAAACTTACAACTCTCAAGTAGAGGAAGTATTGACTTATGACCCCGAATTTGGGGAAAAGGTTAAACCCGCAATGCGTAGGGTTTTTGAGAAAAAAGGATGGGGATTTACCGATGAACAGTTTTTAATGTATATGTTTGGTAAAGATATGGGAATGAAAACAATGATGGTTGTTGGATTAAAAAAGCAATCTAGCATGATGATGAATACATTTGTTGAAATGCAACAACAAAAATTAGAGGCATTAGCTAGGACACAACCACCCGTTAATCCCGATTCTATAACTAGACCACCACAGCCTACTAGCTCAGAATCTACAGTAAATGAAGAATCAACTACAGAAGCAGAAGAAATTCAAGCAGAAGATGTTGAAGCGGAGTTGGGAGGAGAATAATAAATAAATAGATAAATGGGAAAAAGAGAAGCGTTATTAGGTATTGCCGTTGGCAGAAAAGGTGTAGGTAAAACTTATGCTACTTTAGAGATAGTATCTCAATATTTAACGGGAACAGCAGGAGGTTCAAAACCAAGAAAGGTGTTAATTTTAGACACGAATAATGAATACACCAATGTAAAGCAAGACCACAATAATCCTATGTTTCCTCAGATAAAAGCAATTAGACTTGAGGATGTTGGTAAATTCACCTACCACCCTAAAATTGAAGCTAGAAGAGTTTCTGTTTTAAAGCCCGAAGGAGGTAAGATGAATTTAGTTGAAATACAACAAGCTTTAGATTACATTTTAGCTCACTATCAAAATGGATTATTGATTATTGAGGATATTAACAAGTTTGTTTCAGACTCGTTGCCAAATGACCTTATTGGAAGTATTGCTACTCAGCGTCACGTATCTGTAGATGTTATTACGCACTTTCAGTCTATAGGAAAGTCTGCTAATCCAAAATTATGGGCTAATTGTAATTGGTTGAGATACCATAAATGTGATGATACCGTAGAACGTCATAAAAATAAGTTTGGTGGAAATGTTGAGCATTTAAAAATCCTTGAAAAAATGGTTGACCTAAATTATAAAGGAGGCAATAAAAGATTTTATGCTTATTTAGATAAAGATTATGGAACTATAAAAGGTAATTTTAACAAAGCTCAGTTTCAGAAAGCGATTGAAAAATATTTGGAAGATAATTACTCTATTGTTAAAAAAGAAGTGGGAAGAAAACACTTACATTCGGGTGAAAATGTGTTTAAAAGCCATAAAGACGCTGTAAAAGGTTTAATAAATAGGTTAATGAAGGATTATTATGGCAATCCAAAATAAATAATTTTTTTTTCTTAATTTTGTCTTTATGTTAAGTTTAATTAAGAGTAAATACATTTCTGAACCAAAAATACCCGCTTTTAAAAAAAAAGAAATAATCTCAAAAAAGATTGATAGTAATGGTTTTTTT
>Ga0098037_1001551_pt1 | contig 10562 bp, 10 predicted proteins | sample 5_EtaG_FD_75050 | JGI IMG/M metagenome (GOLD analysis project Ga0098037, IMG submission 75050) | Marine viral communities from the Subarctic Pacific Ocean - 5_ETSP_OMZ_AT15132 metaG | ecosystem: Environmental > Aquatic > Marine > Oceanic | place: Pacific Ocean | collected 2015-01-08 | reverse complement strand
TGAAACAAAAACTTTACCATATTGTATTGGGTCATTATCTTCACCACCCCATACAGCAATAGAATCAGCACCAGGATATAATTCTTGTAATTTAGCTTTGTAATCTTGAACTGTAACTAATCTGTTTTGTGAAGTGTAAAATTTTGAAGCTGAAAATTTAATTTGGTCTATTGATTCTTTTGACTTACCACCTGATGCACTTATGGTATTTGTAAATGATACACTTGAATTACCATTAATTGATGTTAACATTGAAAATGTTTTGGCACCATTAGCATGAACAGTATCAGTCACTAAATATGTTATTGAAATTAAATCACCATCTTTTGGTCTTGCACCTATTATACCATCTCCAAAATATATTTCAAATAATCCTACATCATTTTCTTGAATGTAATAAACATTTGATGATGAATTAATACCTGTTAAGTCGCCTGCTTTTGACCAAGTTGTGATTGTATCGTTTGATGTTATATTTATTTTTATTGTTGATGTATCAACATTTTGATTTAATAAAGAAAATCTTTGATTTGATATTTGACTATTATATCTATAAACATCTGTAGTTAATTTACCTTGAGCTACTTCTAAATTATTAAAAGTAAATGTACCAGCATCAGGAGTAATTGTTTTATTATCTAGAGCTATAAATGTAAATGGAGTCCCATCATAAACTGTTCTAAATTCGTGTCCTCTGTTTATTGTTAATGATGATGGTGTTGTCCCAGCAACTGTAGGTGAAGAAACTGTTAAATCAAAAGTTGCTCTTGCTGCTGTTCTTGAACTTGGTGTATATCCTAACTCTTTAGCTCTTGATACAACATTCTTTCTAATCTGTGCTGTATCTAAAAACATTTCTGATGCTACCATGTTAGCATTGAACGCTGAGGTATGAGCTGAATAAGCTAATACATCTAATAAGACAGCTAAATTAGAACCAGAAAAATCATAATCCTTTAAAGTGTCTTGACCTCTTAAGTATTCTTTTAGACTATTTGAAACTTCATCAAAATCTAAATCTGTTATATTAATATTTGAACTATTTACAGTTGCCATTTTATCTTACTCTCTCTACTATAACATCTAATTGATGTCTACCTTTGTTATTTACGATACCAAACAATAATGTAAGATTTAAACTAGTACCTTGTACACTTGCATTAATATCATCTACTATTACTCTAGGTTCAGCTTTTGTTATTGAATCAATTATTCTTCTTTTTATAACTTTAGTTTCATTTGAAGCTAACTCAAATAACATTGCTCTTATATTAGAACCGAAACTAGGTTTAAATGGTCTTTCATAATGATTAGTTTGTAAAATATTTCTTAAACTTCTCTTGATAGCGTTTAAATCATATTTTAACACTAAGTCATTTGATTCAGGATGTAAACTCATATTAATATCAATATCAGTAAACCATCTTCTTGATACTGTTGAACTTTGATTTTTTGTATTAAACTGTGCCATATAGTTATTTATGTCTGTTATATTATTTGTTTATCCATTAACCAATACCAACTAATGTTCTACCAGCTGATGAACCTGTAGGAATTGGGTGTTTATGTGTTGCTAAGAAAGTTGCACCACTTTGAATTACAGGTGATTTTATAGCTGTACTTGTTAATAGTCCTGTAATATTCATAGCACCCGTATGATTTAAAACACCCGTTGTATTAATTATGGGTGAAGTAATATTTGTTACAGGTGATGTTAAATTTAAAGTTCCTGCTACTTGAGTTACATTTGTATTACCTGTAAGAGTTGTTATATTTGTTCCTAACGCTGATGTAATGTTTGTTGAACCACCTAAAGATTGAACTGTAGTACTTCCCATTGTTGTAATTTTAGCTGAACCACCAACAGATACATTTACAAGATTACTACCCAATACACCTGCAACAGCACTTAATGCTGCACTAGTGACAGCACTAGATACTTGTTCTGATACAACATCACCAAGTTTAGCACCCAATTCTTCACCAAGAATATCTGATGCAGCTTCTGTTACTGATTCTGTCACTTTTTCTGTCAACTCTGCTGTCAGTGCATCTACTGACCCAGTTGCTTCTGTTAAGATAGAATCTAATTTTTCTTTTACAGCTGTGACACCAACTTTATCTAATGTCTCATCTTCTAAATTTTTTAATTTTGATTCTACACTATCTATTGCATTGTTAACAGATATTTTCTTTTTACCTAATATAGATGCTAGATAACTAGGACCTTCTGAAGAATCTTTTAAAGATTCACTAATAACTTCTTGTGTTTCTGTAGATAAACCACCCGATTCTTCGGATAGTCTTTTAACAATACTATCTACACCTGAATTAGTTTCAGTATCAAATGATTTAACAGTTCCTGTAATTGTATTAAACGATAAATCATCTTTTACTGATTCTTCATCAGCTAATCTTCCAATAGCTGACTCTGTACTATTACCGATTACTTGGTCATTCCATCTTACTTTAAATTTTGTTGTTACTCCTAGAACTAAAGGACCATCTGTAAATTCTAATGACTCTATTTGTTCATCTGTAAATCCTTCACTTCTAAGTTTATCTTTAAAAGAATCTGTAAAATCATTATCTTCTGTTACAATATCTTTTATAGCATCTTTTGATAACTTTTCTGCACCACCGGCAGCTGCAATTGAATTTGCTATTATACTTTCACCAACCTCAATATCAACAGTACCTTGAATTTTAACTGTATCTTTTCCTAATATAAGTGTATACTTATCTTTAACTACTTTCTCTATAGATGTTCCGTCTTTGTCAATTTCAAACCTTGTTCCTTTTCTATGATACAAATGTATTCTTTCTTTATCTGGTGTATCATCTAATTCTATTACATGACCTGATTCTGTTTCTTGAACATGATTAAAAGGATATTTAGGTGCTACATAGTTTGTTCTATCTGGTTCACCTTTGACTGTATTGATTACAGGATAATATGATGTATCACCTTTAGCTAATAAATTTACATCTGAAGTTTTTTTATCAATGTAATCTTTTTTAGGATATGAAACACCTTTTGTTTCACCATCTCTCCTTGGAGATGTATCTAACGCTAAATCTAAACCATAATCTCTATTGATGTGTGCTGGATTGTCACCGTCTTCTGTTTCTTTATATGAATCTATAGTATCTAATCTTGGGTCATTAAAACCTGCTGTAGGAACTCTTTCGTGTTTAGTAAATGAACGCGTTCCTTTGTCATCTATAGTTTCATCTATTCTATAAAATGATTGAGGTAGTCCTACTAATGAACCTATTACAACTGGGTCTTGTTGGTCTAAACTGTCACGATAAAATCCCATAACTGTAGAACCTTCTACAAGACCATGAGTTGTTTTACCTAGTCCTGATAATGATGCTGATGTAGTTGGCATCATAACTTCTGACCATGGTAAATCAGGTGTAGCAATCATTTGTTTATCGTGAGTATGAGCTCCATATATTCTAATACGAACTCTGTTTAATGCAAGAGGGTCGTTTCTATCTTCAACGACACCTGTAAACCAAACCATTCCTTTTTTACCTTGATACATTAATACATTCCTCTTGTTAGAGGTCCACCAGGATTACCATATGAAGGTGTTGATGTTTCTAAATTAGTACTATAAGAATCTTTAATAACAGTAATATTACATTCACAAGCGAGTTGATTAAAAGTCCATTGTATGTCTGTTACTAAATGGTCGCCAGAATGAAATGGATTATCATATACTTCTTCTGCATTATCTTTTAGAGATATATCTGTCATAGGTATTTGTAAATTTATTACACTACCTACAGATATATCTGTTCTACAAGATATTAAACATCTCATTTCGTGATATTTTAATAGTTGAGATACAGACTGCCTCATTTGTTGTCCACCAAAATGAGCATTACCATGTACTGTATTAACATTACCTGATGAATCATTAACAAACTCACTTTGATTTAATAATAAATGAAAAGCGTCTGAATATGATGTAGCTGGTTTGTAAGTATTATATTCACCTTCAATAGGAACTTCTGCACCGATTTCTTCAGGTCCTTTACCACCAATATATAATTTTTCAGATTGAGTTCTAATTAATGGTTCAGTATCTATACTATTACTTTCATCTGAATAAAATCTTTCAGCGTAATTAAATGTTTTTTCTTGATAATATTTTCCGGTGTTGTTTATTGTAGTTAGTTTAGAAGCAAGTCCACCTTTTATAGTACTTTCTAATACATTTGCTGTGCTTTTCATATAGTAATCAATTAATCTTTTACCAACACCGATAGATTTTTTATCTTCATCTCTTTTTTCATCACCGTCTGGAGCTGTTTCATCACCAACAACACTTGAAAATATATAAGGGTCTTCATTTCTAAATTTCATCATATCTTTTAAAGAGTTGATTCTAAAACCACCATTTGCTGTTTGATAAAAAAAGAAACTATCAGCTACACCACTATTGTAGTCATTACTTTGAGCTTTACTACACAACCAATTTATTGTTTTATGTACAGTCCAATTAGGTATTACTACATGATGTTCCTCTTTTGATTTTTGTCTTCTTTCAAAAAACGGTATTATTGGTTGATATTTAACTTCTGGATTATTTTGTATACCTAAATAGTCTTCTGATATTTTAGCTGCTAAATCTAATACATTACCTTTATAAGCTTGACTTATTCTCATTCTTTTTGCGTCCATTAATTCAGGACTACAAAACTTACAATTAAATACTTGATTATTTTGGTCCAATCTATGAACATCATTTACTTTGTATATTCTAAAAACTTTATCAATTACTTCATCTTCAAAAACAGTTTCGTCTGGTGTTTGTGGTGGTTGACTAAATCTTATTCTTAATGATTCTTGTCCAGAAAATTTTATTTTTTCTAACATACCTGTACCATCATGAAAAGCTATTTCACCTGTTAGAAAATTTTCATAAATACTTTCATGAAGAATTACTTGTTGAAATACATTGATAACATCAAAGGCTTCACCTTCGTTATTAACAATCGTTAATATTTCTAAGTTAAAACTCGTATGGTCTTGAGCTCTTAATGTCATAATTTATTCTCTTAATAATGTTTTAAATTCTTGAATCACTTGGTCTACATAATCGCCTTCAATATATCTTATTAAAAATTTATCTTCATTAAGATTTAATTCATGTCTATAATTAGAGACAGCTGTATTACCTGTTGAATCTGTTGTTTTAAATCCATCAGAATTTAAGTAATGATTAACAGCATCTCTTTCATTTACTACAGATGAAATTGTAAAACTTTTATTTGATTCTTGTCCTGTTATTACACTATTATTTGTAAATGTTCCTGATACACTATTTAGTGTTATTCTATTAAAGGTTGGGTCAACATTTGTAACAAACCCAAACACACTATCTGATTGACTAACTTTTTCTCCTAATAAAAATTTACTAGATACTTCTGTTGTATGATTATATGAAACTATATCAGTTGAGTCTGATGCTGTAAGAGATTTACCTGAATATTTTCTATCAAGATATTTTTCAAATTGTCTTTGACCTTTTGGCCAATCATTTAAATCTTGTAAATTTTCATTTACTAAAAAGAACAACCAATATAAAGTAGCATCACCATAAAGTTTTGTTGCTACAGAATCAGGTCTTTCACCTTCTGTTATTCTATAGTAAGAATAACCTGTAATACCTTCTTGTAAATAAGACCAAACTCCTACTTTACGAAAAAGGTCTTTTGTTTCAGAAAATTTACCATCACTTTTAAAGTCATAAGCTATTGTTGGTATATGTTTAAAAAATCCTGTACTCATTATTATTCCACCGGTTTTTGGTTTTCTTTTTCTTTTGCTTCAAGTAATCTTGCTGCTTCAGCTTCAGCTTCTGCTTCGGCATTTTCTATTTCTTCTATCATTTTATCTGTAATTTCAGAACCCTGTGCTGCTCTAGATTTTCTATCTGGATTTGCAGCTGAAACTTCATCATAGAATCTTTGTCTATGTAATGGTGTTGTTTCTGTAAATCCTAAAGACATTGTAAAAGCTTGTGGAGCTCCATCAATCGTGGGAGCATATCCTTGACCAGCTGTATAGTCAACATCACAACTAGTACAAACAGATGTCAAAGGAAAGTCAACCCAATTTTTTATAAGACCATCAAATTCAATAGCCCACTCATTAGGAAAAGTCCATATTTTAGAACCTGCACCTTCAACACCAGGTAACATGGACTTTTTGAAAGCACTTATTATTTGTAATAGTGTATTTGATTCTTGTGGGTTTTTTGGTCTAAGTGTAAATTGATAAGTGAATGTTCTAAAAGGTACACCTGAAAATTTATTAAATTTCATAGGGTTATTCATTTTACCTTGACCAAATTCTCTTAAATCATTACCAGGTAACATTTTTAAAAGAGCTTGTTTTACTTGTGCTTTATCAAAAACAGAGTTGTTCATTACATCATTATTTGTATTAAAGAGAGTTCCAATTAGTTGGTCTAACATACCAGCTTCAGATTCAGCATATGAAACTGCTAAATTATCAACAAGATTATCAGGTAGAGATAAAAATATATCATACAATTCTGTATCATCATCTGACATACTAGCAACACCATCAATGAATCTACCGTCTTTTGTTTTTGCTCTACCTGGTTTGTGTCTTCTTTCTAAAGACCTGAAATGAATATAATTAGGAAATGTATTTTTAGTACCATCTTCATTTGTATACATCTCAGGATATCTGAACAACTTATGTGTAGAAGGTTTTTCCTCTCCTTTTACTAACTTAGAAAGAGCATTATTTCTAGCAAGTCTATTCTCTTGTCTAGCTAACGCTACTTTATCACTAATTTCAGGTATGTTAGATGTACGAACACCTAAAGAACCTTGAATAAGAGTATCTAATCCGTCTGCAAGTCTTTGGTCAAAAAAGTTAGATATATTTTTTCCTGTACCAAAATTATTTCTAAAGTTTGAAACTTTGTCACCGATGTTTGATATATCACCATCTACTGAACCTACATAATTATTAACTCTACTCTGAAGTTTTTTGAAATTTTTTCCTGCCATTGTAATTGTCCTATTGTATTATAAATACTATATAGTTATTTATGTCTTATAAAGGAAAGTTTCGTCCAAAGAATCCAAATAAGTATAAAGGTAACCCTAGTAATATTATTTATCGTTCTTTATTAGAGCGAAGATTTATGACTTATCTAGACAACAATCCTTCTATACTTCAATGGCAATCTGAGGAAATAATAATACCATATGTCTCACCGGTAGATAATCGTGTGCACAGATACTTTCCAGACTTCTATATAAAGTACAGAACAACAAATGGAATGATAGTAGAAGAACTAATAGAAGTAAAACCTCACTCTCAATGTTCTCCACCCAACCCAAAACGAAAACTTACTAAAACAGGTAGAACATCTAAACGATATCTTAAAGAAGTACAAACTTATATAGTCAATGATGCTAAATGGAACTCAGCTATGAAGTATTGTAAAGATAGAAAATGGAAATGGAGAATCTTAACAGAAAAGGACATTAACATCTATTAAGTGATATAAATACTTTATTACATTATGAATTATATAATGTTTAATACAAAATAATATAGGAGAAATATATGAATAAATTATTAGTATTATTAGCAGGTGTGTTTCTAAGCATCCCTGGATTTGCAATGACTGGCTCATATGGTGTGAGTTCTGATTATATGTGGAGAGGTGTATCACAAACTGATGGTAACCCTTCAATATGGGCATGTCTAGACCAAAACATAGGAAAAGGTTTTTATGTTGGTGGTTGTGCAATGAATGTTGATTTTAATGATGACGCAAAGGTTGAAACAGACCTTTATGGTGGATATAGTGTTGTTAAGGATAAATTTAATATGAATTTAGGTTATGCAGCTTATAGGTATGATGACAGTGCTAAAAACTTTGAAGAAAAGTATGTGTCTGTAGGATATGGTCCAATTAAAGTTGGTAAGTTCTATGGTCAAGATTTAGCACCTGATTATGAATGGGTAGATTTAAACCTTCCTTTTCTTAATTTTGCTGATGTAACATTACACTATGGAGACTATGATGGTGTTTTAGATAAAAGTGTAAACATAGAATATTCATTATCAGATTCAATGAGCATTGGAGTATTAGTCCAAAGTGATATAAGAGATAGTGATGTTGACTTAGGTGATGCAGTATCATTACACTTTACAACAAAATTTTAGGATAACAAATGGCTGGGAGACTATTCGATAAATTAGAACAAGAAGCGTTCAGAGCGGGAATACAAGCTAGAACAAAAGCTTCAATGAATTGGTTTCAAGACCAAGTTAGTACTATGTCGGTCTCCCGACCAGCTTTAATTAAAGACGGACCAACTAGAGTTCGTAAAATATTTGGGATGATGTATAATTTTCAATACGACCCAAAGAATAAAAAGACATTACCATACTATGATAGATTCCCTTTAGTGATACCGGTTCAACCAGCTAAAGGTGGGTTTCATGGTATGAATTTACATTATATAGCTCCGAATTGGAGAGCTCAATTTTTAGATGCTTTACTTGATATAACAAATAATAATCAATTTGATACATCAACTAAATTCAGATTAACTTATAAATTGATGCAAGGAGCTAAAAAATATAGATTTTACAAACCGTGTTTTAAACATTATTTATCAGAACATATAAAAACTAAATTATTGTTAATAGAACCACAGGATTGGGAGATAGCTATATTTTTACCAACAGAACAATTTATCAGAAAGAGTAAAGCAACAGTATGGAAAGAAAGTAGGAAGATGTTTCAATGAGTTTTAATATAAACAGATTTATGGGTAATATTGATAATATGACCCGTACAAATAATTTTAATGTTCACATATCAGGACCAATAGGTCTTGCAGATGGGTCTTTGAGTTCTAGAGGTATTAGATGTACTAATATATCAATACCTGGTAGAAGTTTTATAACAACACCTCATAGTGAATATCATGGTGGTCCAAAAGCTAATAGAGTTAGTGGTATAGATTATGAAGGTGGTCTAGTTCAAATGACTTTTGTATGTGATACTACTTTTGAAGATAAACAAAAAATAGAATTATGGCAACAATATATTTTTGATGATGCGTATTATTATAGATACTATGATGATTATATAGGTGAAATTGAGATAGAACAACTAGCAGCAGATGGTACAGTAATATATTCAGTTAAATTACAAGAAGCGTACCCTCAAGCGATAGCAGCACAAACTCTAGATGCAGGAAGTACAGGTATACAAACATTTACTTGTTCATTTGCATTTAGAAGATGGAGTTCAGCTTTTGAAAATACACCACAAGGTTTACTTGGTAGTCTATTCAATAAGTTTAGTAGAAAACTTAATTCTAAAATAGATAGAAAACTTGATAAAGTCACCAATAAACTTACTACTAAATTATCAGATAAAATTGACGATATATTTTAAATATAAATAATTACATAATATAATGAGGAATAAATTATGAGCTTACCAACAATAGAAACCCCTATGTATACAACTTCATTACCAATTAGTGGTGATGAAATTAGATACAGACCTTTTTTAGTGGGTGAACAAAAGGCATTGCTAATAGCACAAGAAGGTGATGACCAAGAAAATAAACTAAAAGAAATTTTTAGACTTGTAGAATCTTGTACAGAAAATGTTAATGTTCAAACTTTACATCAAACTGATTTAGAATTTTTATTTATAAAACTTCGTATAGTATCAGTTGGTGAAACTACAGATATAGGATTACAATGTGAAAATTGTGAAGAAGAAAACCATGTATCTATTGACTATGAAAAATACGAATTATTACCACCTAAAAAAGTAGTAAATAAAATTCAAAAACTTACTGATACAATCTCTATTGAATTAAGATTACCTTCTCTTAATGAATTAGCATCAATAAACAAAAAATTTAATATAGAAGATGGTGATGATGAAGATATGGAAAATCCTGAAGTCATGTTTGCTATATTAAATAGAATGGTTGATAAAATTATCAATGGTGATGAAGTTATGACTAGAGATGATTTTACTAGTGAAGAACTAGATAAGTTTTTAGAAGGTATGACTTTAGATATGTTAGAAAATATATTAGCATATGTTCAACATCAACCTAAAATGGTTGTACCAGCTGAATATAAATGTACTAAATGTGAACATGAGAACAAAATATTAATTGAGGGTATCGAAAATTTTTTCGTATAGGCCTCTCCCATGAAACTTTATATAATTACACAAATACTAATTTCTATCTACTTCAAGAACATAAATACTCTATGTATGATATAGATAGAATGATACCTTGGGAGAGGGAAGTTTTCATTCAACTGTTGATAAAACATTTAAGAGAAAAAGAAAAACACGAAAAAGCCCAAATGGCTAAATATCGTAAATAAAGAGGTAAATAAAAATGGCAGACGAAAGATTTAGTGGCGATATGTCACGAAACGAAGTGGAGATGGACTTATCAAAGTTTATGGAAATGATTCAAGAGAATGGTGCCCTTAAAGATGA
>Ga0098037_1001545_pt1 | contig 10573 bp, 17 predicted proteins | sample 5_EtaG_FD_75050 | JGI IMG/M metagenome (GOLD analysis project Ga0098037, IMG submission 75050) | Marine viral communities from the Subarctic Pacific Ocean - 5_ETSP_OMZ_AT15132 metaG | ecosystem: Environmental > Aquatic > Marine > Oceanic | place: Pacific Ocean | collected 2015-01-08 | reverse complement strand
TTCTATACTCCTTTTAAAAATTCTTCTTCGCTTAATTCGTTTAATTTTTCTTCGTTTAATTTTTCTTCGTTTAATTTTTTTGGTTTAAATAAATTTATTAAATATTTTATCATTGTATTATCCTTTTTTAAGGGGGAGGTTATCCCCCTTGTTGTTATTTGTTAAATCTTTCATATTGTTTTTTCATTTCTTCGTCGTCTAAAATCCAAAAAGGTTTTTGCCATTTGTTAAATAATCCTCCAAAAATGGTTTGTACTTTTTTCGAATCTTTATGTTCTTCAACTTCCAACCACAATTCCGCTTCTCTGTGGCCTTGGTTAGCTGATAAAACATTCCAATAAACTGCGCGGTTGTAATTTTTCTTAACGCCTGGCTTCCCTATGGCGTATATTGTTCCTAAGCTACATTGAGCAAAAGCATTACCTTGTATAGCTGATTTTTTCCACCAATAAACTGCCTGTTTATAATCTTTTTCAACTCCCCAGCCATTATAATAAGCTTGTCCTAAATTATATTGAGCGTCGGCATTACCTTGTATAGCTGATTTTTTCCACCATTCAAACGCTTGGGTGTAATTTTTTTCTAAATAACACTCATACCCTTGTCTTAATTGCTCCTTAGCATCGCCTTTTAATGCGAGAGATTTTGATTTTTCCAATCCTTTTAAATATTCTTTATCCATTTTTGACATTTTTTTCATTGTGTGTTTTTCCTTTCTATCAATAAATGCTATTGTGTTCAAACTCGACTGGGCATATTCCCAATTCATCGCATATTTTATCTTTTTCTTCTTGTAAAGCTATTTGAAAATCAATTGTCTCTTCATACTCATTAGTGTATATATCTTTTTCTAAATGGTATTCACTTGCTAAATTGTCATAAACTTCTGCTACTCTTTTCCTTGCTTCTTGATATGCAGGTGTTCTTTCTAATTTCCAGTCACATTTAAATTCATTTGTCATTGTGTGTTTTTCCTTTTCTTTTGTTGTTTATACTGTTAACTTAACATACCGTTTTTATTCTGTCAACTATTTTTTTAATTTATTTTTTTTATTTCTCATTCCTGGCGGGACATATGCCATAATTTTTTTAGTTAATTCTCTGTTTTCTTTGTTTATATTGTGCATAATTTTGGCTATTTCATTTGTGCTTAACATTTATCTATCCTTATCGGGGGGAGTTTAACCCCCCTTGTTGTTATTTATATTTGTTAATTAATTCTAAAATCTCATTTTTTTCTTGTTCGCTCTTTGGTTCGTAACGAACTGAAAAAGCAACTCCCCCATCTCTTGCGGTGCATATAGCTACTTTATCATAGCCTTTGATAAAATATAAATGAGGTTTCTTTTTCCACTGAGTAACTACTCCGGCATCTTGCATTTTAATTATTGTTTGATTTTGTTCAGCTTTATAGTCTTCTGTTTGTCCATAATCCGCCTTTTTACAAGCTTCTACCTTTTTAATTAGTCTTTTCTCTAATGCGTTGTAAGATTGAATTTTAAAAGTTTCAAATTTTGAGTTTAAAAATATATCATTATTTATTATTGGCTGGTCTACCCATAAAGTTTTTTCATTTGCTTGAATAAAAACCGTATCTTGTGCAACAGGTGCAAGAGTTTTTAATTCTTCCCATACCTTAGCTAATTCATCAGCACTTGTTTTTTTGCTGTTCTTGTTCCACCACTTCGCTAGCTCTTTTATTCTTGTAACTGCTGTTAATCTTTTTTGTGTTAATTCTGTGGCCGTGCTATTACCTACCTTTATCAAACTTCTCTTTTTTCTTTCAATTACTTTATCAGTGTAATCTCGCACTTTTTGCAACTGTGCAACATACTTATCACCTGCTTTATTTATTCTATCCTCGTGTTTTAAAGCTTGCTTTTTTCTTTGTTGTCCTGTACTATTGTCTATAATGTGTGGAGTCCCACCGTGTCCCTTCATTGGGTGGCTATCTTCTAACTCATTAAAATAGTTTTGTCTTTCTTCTAGTACTTTCAACATATTAAAAGTAATGTCTGGCAATTCTTCATAAGGGTAGTTAATTATTGGCTCCGCTAGTTGTCCCATTGTTTTAGTATTTTTATATTTATTGTGTAGTCTTATTTTTTCTGCTGTGCTTAATTTTCTCATTGTTTTGTTTCCTTTTGTGTTGTGTTGTGTTATCTTAATATTGGTATTGTTTTGCACAATGCAGTTGTACCGTTTAACTCAAATATTTTTATGCCTTGAAGGTTATTACTGTAATGGCTACCGTTCTCACATATAAAAGTCGCTACTGCTACATTACCAAACATATTATATAATATAAAAAGTACTGCTAATATAAAAATTGTCATAAATAAGTTTTTCATTGTTTGTTATCCTTTGTTATTATATCATTATAATTAGTGTTTGAAGTGCAAGAAGTGCAAGAAGTGTAAAAATTACAATCCAAAAATATGTTTCGTTGTCATTTGTCATAGTGTGTTATCCTTGTTTGTTTGTTTATGGTGTTACCTTAACACTACTTATATTATTCTGTCAACTAATTATTTAAAAAAAAATAAGAAAAAATAAAAAAGATAGAGAAAACAATGAGTTATAAAGGTAATTTGTTGTTGATAGTGTAGGGAAAAGGGTATAATATAAAAAATATGTCGTACAAAATTAAACAAATATTGAAGATAAAAAGAAAAACAAGGCTTGAAAATCACCAGTATACTGACAAGCAGAGAGAGTTTTGTAGGTTGTTGGCAAAAGGTTATAGCAAAGTAGAAGCATATAGACAAGGTTATAAATCAGATGCAAACGACACCTGTTTATATGTAAAGGCTTCTAAGCTTTACAGGCAAGAAGCCATCCACCACTTAGTAATGAGGTATAAATATGACAAAGAATAAAAAAGATAGCTTGACGAACGAAGAAGATGAATACGCTTATTTGCTAGCCAATGGAATGACACAGCTACAAGCATATAAAGAATCCTTTAAAACAAACTTATCAGACTACTCTATTGTTTCGGTGGCTTCGAATCTTGCACAGACAAAGAAGATAAGGGATAGAGTGGCGGAGTATAGTCTTCTAGTTACCAATAAAAAGGTTATGGACTTCAACGAGACTTGCGAACTGCTTACTGAATACGCAAGAAACAAAAGCGATAAAACAATATCGTTAAAGGCGATTAATCAGCTAGTTAATATAAGCGGGTGGAATGCACCGACTAAGGTAGAGACGAAAAACGATACAAAAATAACAGGCAATATAATAGAAGTGTCCTACAAAGATGCCGAAACAATGAAACTAAACAATGAAGATAGTTAAGCCGGCACACTTCAAGCCTTTAAAGTATGAAAAATATACATTTGCAGTTTTATACGGGGGGCGTTCGTCTGGAAAGTCTCACGAAGTAGCCGAACATTTAATAATAGCAGTGGCAAACGATGAAGCTGATGTTTTATGTTGTCGTGAGAAACAAAATAGTATAGCTCACTCAAATTGGAAGCTTGTAACTTTAAAAATTGAACAACTAGGCTTGTCACATTTGTTTGAATGCACAGAGTCAAAAGGTCTTATTAAATGTAAAAATGGTAGGCAAATGACATTTAAAGGCTTGTCTGGACAAACACAAGAAAGTATTAAATCATTTGAAGATTTTAATTATGTTTGGGTTGAAGAAGCGCAATATATGACCCGAGAGAATTTACAAATATTAGTCCCTACAATTATCAGAAACAAAAACCCAAAGATATTTTTTACAATGAATCCGCGTTTTGAAGAAGATGCAGTTTATGCGGAGTTTATAGCTAAAAACAGAGACGACACAATAAAGATATTTATCAACTATATGAACAATCCTTTTAATAACAAAGAAGTATATGCGGAGGCAGAAAGATGTAAAAAAGAAGATGGCAATGATACTTATAGTCATATATGGTTGGGAGAGCCAAGGGGAGAAAGTAATGCGCAGTTTATCTCAAATGGTTTAATATTATCAGCGATGAATACCGAAGCAACTATAAGTGAAAATGAAGGGTTACCTGTAATATTGAGTTGCGACAATGCGAGAATGGGAGACGACTTTACAGTTATATCAATGCGACAAGGCAAGTTGTTTAAAATTTTAAAAAGAATTAAAAAGAATGATGACGATTCAGAAATAGCTCAGTTGTTGGCAAATTATGAAGATGAATACAAAGCTAATGCCGTGTTTATTGATGCGGGTTATGGCTATGGGTTAAAAGATTTTTCTAGGCAAATGGGTAGGCAGTGGCGTTTGGTTCATTTTGCTGGTAAGTCAAGCAACAACAATTTTTTAAACAAAAGGGCGGAGATGTACTGTAATATGCGACAATGGTTAAGAGATGGGGGGGCTTTACCTAACGACCCAGTTTTAAAAGCACAATTAAGAAGTATTGAGATAAAGCAAAACAACGATAATAAAATAGCTTTAAAAAGTAAAGATGAAATGAAAAAGGAAGGGAAGCCGTCTCCTGATGATGTAGATAGTTTAGTGTTGACATTTGCGTATAATGTTGTTAATGATAAGATTAGAACAAATTTAAATCAAAATCAGAACAAGGCTAGAACTAACATAGGTCTTAAACATTTTTATGGGAGAAAATAATGGGTATAGTTAGAAATGCTTTTAAATTTATTGCAGATGATATACTTAATATTGACTCTGGGCAACAAACGCAAATAAAAACGCCTGTTATTAAAAACAATAAAACCCAACAAATAAGCGCGGGGGTTTCAAAACTTAAAAACCAACAAATAAAAAAAAGGAAAAAAAGAAACACAACAACAAAAACTAGTAATTATGGTATTAGTGATGACTTATTAAAAGTAGGTTTATCAAGAACAATAGGAGTTTCTTAATGGCGTTAAAGCTTGCAGATTATTTTTTTACTAATATGTCAAAACATTATGACAATTATATTATTGACCATAAATTATTGCGTGAATGGGTAGTCCCTAGGCTTGGTAGATTTGAACACGAAGTAGATAATGAAAAAATGGGCAAAGGGAAATTATATTTTAACCCTAAACATATTACGCCTGAATCAATTCTTGCTCATCGTGTTTGTAGTGGTGGTTTAATGGCTGGTTTAACAAATAAAAGCCGTCCTTGGTTTGCTATGCAACCATCAGACCCAACAGTTGAATTAAATGCTGAAATACAAGAGCGTTTAAAAAAGAATACTGATTTAGTTAATAGTATACTTTTAAAATCAAACTTTTATGATGAGACTGCTAAATTGTACGACGATTTAACTTTATTTGGTCAAGGTTGTATGATGATTGAAGCAACTCTTGATAATGATGTAATACATTGCCAAACTTTCCCACAAGGTTCTTATTTTGCAGATATTAATAGTAAAGGCTATATAAATAAGTTTGCAAGAAAAATAAATATGAGTGTGTTACAAATTGTTGAAAAATTTGGACTTAACGCTTTAACTAAAAAAATGAAAATTGATTATAAAGAAGGAAAATATTCTTCAATACATCAAATAAAACATATTATATTTCCTAATCCTGATTATATAGAAGAGAAAGACTTACAACCATCTCAAAAAGAAAAATTTAAGTTTATAGAATATTATTATGTTAATGAAGAGAATGAATTTTTTCTTTTAAAAGACGGTAATTATAGCGTTTTCCCTGTAATGTTTCCAAGATGGCAAACAATGGGCAATGATGTTTATGCTTGTGGTTCGCCAGGCATTGATTGTTTAGGTGTATGTATGCAATTACAAGAATTTGAGCTATCTAAACTAAACATAGTAGAATTATCTGGAAATATACCTTATATTGCACCTGCTGGTGCTAAATTAGACCTTTCGCCAGGTGGAATTTCAATTGTAGATGAAGAAGGTCAAGGACTTAAAAGCCAAGTTTACCCAGCATTTTCACAACTATCTAGTATTGAACCAATTACAAGAGACATAGCAAAGAGTGAAATCAGTATTAAACGTTGTTTCTATGTTGATTTATTTAGTAGTTTATTGTCAATGCCTACAAATAATATGACTGCTCGTGAAGTACAAGAAAGACACGAAGAAAAAATGTTATTATTAGGCTCTGTACTTGAAAGACTTAGTAAAGAATTTTTAGACCCAGCAATTTCACGCATTTTTTCTATATTAGTTGACCAAGGCAAAATTAAAGATGCATCTGATGATTGGCAACCTGAATATACTTCTATTTTACACGAATCAATGAAAGCAAACCGTTCTGATGATACAAAAGAAAGATTTGTACAATTCTTAATGGCATTAGGACAAATAGACCCAAAAATTATTCAATCAATAAAACCTTATACTATATTAGAATTGTTTGCAAAAGATTTAGGTTTACCAATAGAAATTTTAAAAACTGAATTAGAATATGAACAAATACTTAATGAAATTAATGAACAAAATCAAAATCAACAGCAAATAGAATTAGCTGAACGAGCAATTAATAGTGCAAAAACAGCTAGTGAAACAAAAAATGAAGATGGTAGTACTTTATTAGATACTGCGGGAGGTTTATAATGGCAAAAATTATTGTAGAATTAGAAAAAAATACACTTACTAATATTATGAATACCGAAGATGGAAAATTATTTTTAGCTTGGATTTTAGCAGAAGGCTATTTATTAGCTTCTGATGGTTCAGGAAATTTAGAAAGTATACACAGGATTCAAGGTAAAAGAAAAATAGCAGAAAATATATTAAACGAAATGAATAATGCTAATCCTAATTTATCTAAAATTATTATAAATAAATTATTAACAATAAAAGCTGAAAATTCAGTAGGCAAGAAAGGAAAATAAAATGACTGAAAATAATGAAGAGATTAATGAAGAGAAATTACCATTAGAAGAAACTAATGAAAAATTAGAAGAGACTGATGAAAAATTAGAAGAAACTGATGAGAAATTGCCATTAGAAGAAACTGATGAAAAGACTGATGAAGAAAAATTGCCATTAGAGCAAGAAGAAAAAAAAGAAGATTTTAAAAAAGAAGATTTTAAAATTCCAGAAAATGTTGATAAAGAAATTTGGGATAAATCTGTTGATATTGTAATGGAATATAAAGATAACCCAGTTGAAATGTTAGAAAAACTAGCAAATAATCATACAGAAGAAATAACAAAACAAAATGAACAATATGAACGCGAAGTTTATAATGGAATAGTTAAAGATTTTAAAGAAGACCTTAAATCTGATAGATATGGGGGACATAATCAAGAACAAATTAAAACTCTTATTAACTTAGGGGCAAATAAATTGGGATTATCTGATAGTGATTTATTAAAAAATAAATTTCTATTAGCTAATAAGGAGCTTAACCACGCATTGTATCTAGCAGGTATAAAGCTTAGTGAAGCTTCGGGAATTGGGGGAACTAAAAATCAAAGTGAACCTGATTCTAGTGAAGAAAGAGCTAAGAACTTTTATAGTAAAACTTAGCGTAATTAAATAATTTAAAAAAAAGGAAAAAAAATTATGTCACAAAAAATGACCACATTTGATGTAGCCAATCATCTTGACCCTAATGGAAAGAGTGTTATGGTTGCAGAAATATTAAATAAATCATCATCTATTCTTAGTGTAGCACCTACAAAGCCAACAAATAAAACTGATACTCACACAGGTACAGTAAGAATCTATTTACCTACTGGTACTCGTATTGGTTATGGTGAAGCAACGACTGTTGATAAATCAGGTTCAGCTATTATAACTGATACAACTTCAAAGCTTAGTTCTGGTTATATGATTCCAAAGGATGTAGCAGAAATGGGTGGAAACCCAACAGAAGTTTTAAAAGCAGAAGGTGAAGCTCATATAGAAGGTATGGGACAAACATTACAAAATGATATATTCTATGGTAATAACAAAACAAATCCTAAACAACTTACAGGTTTTACTGCTCGTTATAATTCAAAAGAAGAAGATGACGCTCGCCAAAGACAACAAATTATTGATTGCGGTGGTACAGGGTCAGATAATGCTTCTATATGGTTTATAGCTTGGCACCCTGATAATTGTCATCTTTTATATCCAAAAGGTTCAAAAGCAGGAATTCAAGCTGAAAATTACGGTGTAACACCTGATACTATTACTGAAAACGGTAAAACAAAAATTCAAGCTAATTATAAAGCAGAATTTTTTGCTAATATTGGATTGCACATTAAAGATTATCGTCACGCAGTTCGTTTAGCTAATATTGATGTTTCTGATTTAGAAAATAGTGACCCAATTAATTTAATAGAGAAATTTAATTTAGCTTTGGTTAAAATGGGTATTGTTACATCAAAAGGTAATTGTAATTTACAAGTATATATGAATGAAGATGTTTATAGTGCATTTGTAAATCAAATTGAAACTAAATCAAATTTAAATTATACAATAGAACAACTTGAAAATGGTCGTCTTATAACGAAATTTAAAGGTGTTACAATTAATCAAGAAGATGCTTTATTAAGCACAGAATCCCAAGTAGTTTAGAAAGGAAAAAATTATGATAGATACTTCATTAACATTTAGCGACAATGTTGCTTTAACAGCAACTGCTAATTCAAGCAATGTTGACTTTAAAACAGTTGCACCACACGGGAATAAACCATTGCCGTTGCAAGTTTCAGTAGGAACTACATTTACTTCTTCTGGAAATTCAACTTTAACAGTATCATTAGAAATTGCTGATAATTCAACATTTTCAACTAATCTTCGTTCATATGCATTGACAGGAGCTGTTGCAAAATCATCATTAGTTTCAGGTTATCGTGTAGTTGGTAGTCTTTCTGCAATACCAGTAGAAGAAAAATTCCGTTATGCTCGTTTAGTGTACACTGTTAACGTATCAAACTTTACAGCAGGTAAACTTACAGCGTTTATTGGTTCAGACTTAGAAACAAAAGTATAAAAAGGAAAAATTATGATATACATATGTAAAACAAAATGTTTTTATCAAAATAAAATTTGGGATGAAGGCGATGAATTAAATTCAGCTAATATTGATATAACCACTATTCCTCGTCATTTTGAACTAGTAGAAAAGGTAAAAGAAGAAAAAAAGAAAGGAAATAAAGGAAAGAAAGGAAAGAAAGAAACAAATCCTTGGGATAGTTTAGAACCATATGATACTAATGGAATGGACGCTAAGGATATGGTTAATACACTACTAGTTAATAACGAACTTGATATTAATTTAGTAAAAATAATAGAAAGTATAACTGATGAAGAAGAATTGAAAAAAATCATTTCTTTCTTAAAAAGTTAAAGGAAACATAAATGACTACAAAAGCCAAAATCGCAACGCAAGCATTATCATTTTTAAATGAAAATACTATAATATCTGATTTTGAACAAGGCACTAATTCACAAGAAATAATTGCTCGTAAATTTTACGACTCTGTACTTGAAGATTTGCTTATTGCTATTGATTGGGGCTTTTGCGGTCGTTTGAAATATCTTTCAGATGTAATTTTAATATCTGATATAGAAAAAATTGGTGGTTGGGAATATAGTTTAAAATTTCCAAATGATGTTTTAAAAATACGCTCAATTACTGATAATCAAATGCCAATTGAGTATCAAGTTGCAAACAGCGAAAAAGAAAATATTACAGTTATTTATTGTAATACAAATACTGTTTTGTTAAATTATACAGCTTTAATAACAGATACTACTCTTTATCCACCATATTTTCGTAATCTTTTATCTTGGGGATTAGCAAAAGCAATGGCTATGGAAATTACTAGTCGTACAGAAATGCTTACATATGTAGAACAAAATTATAACAAAGCATTAGATAAAGCTAAAACAATTGACTCAAATACAACAAATAATAAACTTAATAACAAAGTAACAACTAATAAATTTATTAAAGCTAGACAAGGAAGATAAATGTCTTTATTTTCACAATCATCATTTTCTAGTGGTGAATTATCACCACAAATAAGACAAAGAAATGAATTAGCACAAGTATATTCAGGTTTAAGTTATGCAAATAATTTTATTGTAACTCAAACAGGAAATCTTGTTAATCGTGGCGGATTTCAATTTATTGCAAAAACAGACGAAAATTCAAAACAAATGGTTTTTGATTTTGGTTTTGGGCAAATATATATACTTGAATTTATTGATTATAAAATGTATGTCATTAGAAATGATGGTTTAGTTCTTAAAAATGACATAACAATTACAAGCCAAAATAATACAACTTACACAACATCAAGTTTAACAAATATTGTAAATAATGATTTAATGTTTGTTGATGGAAATGTATATAAATTAACAAAATTAAACAACACAGAATTTGAATTAGTTAATACATATAATAATCAAAAAATTAATACGGCATATACTACCATATCACCTGTATATTATATGACTACACCATATCAAAACCAACATCTTAATACTTTACAATATGTACAATCTACTGATACATTAATTGTTACATCTGAACATTATCCACCTAAAAATATTGTTAGATTAGGTCACGATAATTGGACAATTAACGATATATCTTATTCACCAAGTTTTTCACCCCCTACTCCTACCAATACAATAGACACTTATGAAATAACAGCTGTTAA
>Ga0098037_1001544_pt1 | contig 10574 bp, 6 predicted proteins | sample 5_EtaG_FD_75050 | JGI IMG/M metagenome (GOLD analysis project Ga0098037, IMG submission 75050) | Marine viral communities from the Subarctic Pacific Ocean - 5_ETSP_OMZ_AT15132 metaG | ecosystem: Environmental > Aquatic > Marine > Oceanic | place: Pacific Ocean | collected 2015-01-08 | reverse complement strand
GTCTTGTTCATAATACATATCAACAACTTCTTGAGATACTTTAGTTCCTACTTCCCAAGAATACTCAGGGTCTTCAGGTTGGCAAAGATGTCCAATCCCTAAAGTTTTATAGCCTAAACTATCTTCGTATATTTTTAACACTTCACCTTCGTGTCTTTTTATTTCAGCTTTGCATAGTTCTATATTCATATTAATTTACCTTATATTTTTCCATAGCCCTTTGTTTTATTAACTCTATAATTTTATCTGCATCTCCTTCAGCTTCATCATATATATCATATCCAATTTGATTATTTAATTCATCTATTGCTGAGTCTTCTGGTTTTTCAAATGCTTGATATTTTTCTCTTCCAAATAAAGCCATTCTTTGTGCTGCTTGTTTAAATGGTTTAGAACCTGCAACTTGAGATGCGAATAATTGATGTACAACATCATTGGTAGCAGATGTTTTTCCACCTTTTAAATATCTAATACCACCTTTACTTTCTGGTCCTAATTCTTGTCTTTGTTCTTCAGGTAGTAATCCTTCATCAACTAATTGATTAACTATTTCAGCAGCTTGTTGTTCTTTTCTTCTTGCATCAGCATCAGTTAAATCAGTAAATTCTTTAAATCTTTCTACTAAACCACCAATTACTAGAGGTTCTCTCAAACCTAATCCTTCCGTCTGTCCTTTTAATGCTCTATCTTCTATATCTTGAACAGATGTTGATGTAGCATTATAAGGCTCTCCTGTATATGGATTAATTCTTTCATCAGGTTCATCAATAGCTTGAGGAACACTTACTAAACCACCTCTTGCAAATCCCGGAAGTTTAGACATTTCTTCAGACTTTAAAAACTCTAATAATACTTTATCAGCTTCTCTACCTCTTTTCTTTAAAGCATCTCTTACTTCTTTAGGTAAAGCAGAATAAGCTGGTATGTTTGTAGTAGCTAATTCAGCTAATCCTTTTCTATAAATTAACATATCTATAGCATCTTGACCTAAAGGACCAGCAAATGATTTTATTAAACTTGCAGCTTGACCTCCTCCTAAATCTACATTAGTTTGTAGTCTATCTGCATATTCCCAAAAACCTACTCCTCCCCAACGTCTAATACCTTCATATACTAATTCACCGGGTTCTTGTTGTTCCCAGTTTTTTCCACCACTTCTAATATAGTTACCCATCATAGCAACTGCTGTCATTAACATAGTAGTTCCTAAAATTTTTGGAGTTGTTTGAAGTGGATAATCTTTACTATCTGTAACAAATCTTTTTAAAATAGTATTGGTAAAAACAGTAGGATAACCAGCAAACTGCATAAGTAATTGTCCTGCTGGACTTCCAAACCATAAAGGTCTATTAGCTTCAGCAGCACTTGGATTTAATATAATTTCTTTTGAAAATCTATTAGCTCCATTTACTATATCTTTTGTATAAAAGTCTGCCTGTGAAGCATTTCCAAAATCAAAAGCTCCTGTTTTCATATTAGCTCTATGCCAAGCAAGTCCTAACTGTGGATTAACATTCAAATCTTCTAATTGGTCTTGTAAATATTTTTTAGTTATATCGTTTAATTTTACAATACCTTCTTCATCTTTATATAACCTTTCAATGTTTCTACGTATTAATTTTTTACCTACATTAAAAGAAGCAAGTTGTACAGCAGAAGTCCATTGAGTTAATAAATTAGTTTTAAAAAATGCATTCTGTAAATTTTTTGCAACACTACCTGTTAAAGCATCACCAGTTAATCCTTCTATTCTATGCATTACAGATTGTTCTAAAGCTAGTCCTGTTTCATAAAGCTCTTTCCATTCAGCATCTTCTAAATCTTTAACACCTCTAGTTTTTTTACCTGCTGCTCTTTGTATTCCTTTTATAGCTCTATCAAAAGTTTTAGCAGTTTCTCTTTTTAATGCATGAGCAATCTCACCAACTGCTGCTGGAGAATCTGTTACTCCAACTCTTGCTAATAATAACAAAGGCTCTGTAATACTAGAAACAGTTGCTAAGGGTAGGTGAGCCATTTGTTGAGTTAATCTTCCCCAGTCTGACATTCCTCTTAATATAGGATTATTTATTCTTGGAATATCAACACCGGTTGCATATCCATACATATCTTCTACACGTTCAATAATTTTTTCAGTTTCTTCTCTACTAACTTTTTTACTTAATAAATCTTCTCTTATTGGTTGTACAAATTTCTTTCTAAAATCTTCTCTTGTTTTTCCAAAATGAATAGCTCTAGCAAGACCTTGAGATAAATTTGTAAGATAATCTTGTAATACTAATCTAACATCTGTTTCAATATAATTAAACATTACTTCATCTGGTATATTAGTAAATACTCTATGTTTCATAAATCCATAACCATTACCAACTTGATTAGGACTTTGAAGTTCAAAAGGAGTCCATCTTCTTTCTAATGTCATATCTACAAGAGCTTTTGCTTTTGCTTGTCTTGCTTGATTTAATTGAGACTCTGTCGCATCTTCAAATAATGCATATTTTTCATTTCTTCTAATAGGTACTCCTGCTTCTACAAGAAAATCCCTACCTTCTCCTGTTTTTGTTTTAAACAAATCAGCATCGACAGATAATTGATTTACACCTACACCTTTCATTTGTTTTCCAGTTGTATCTACAAATATTTGTGTTTGTATTTCATTTATAGGTTCAGCATGTTTAGCTTTTACTAATTCTTCTGCAAAACCTTCAGGGTCTGCTGCAATTTTAGAATGAGATAATTTATGTGGAAAATAATTTGTTACTTTTTGATTTAAAGCAAACATTCCATATTCATTTCCTTTTGAAAATCCAATATCTAATAAATTTCTTAAGCCCATTCTTTCAGAGCTTCCAAAAAAAGCTTCTTTAACTTCAGGGTCTATTGGTTTATTATTAAATGTTTTTGCTTTTGGATTTGCAAATAAAACCATTAGTTGTCTATTTTGGTCAGCATCTAATTTAGCAGAAATACCTGTTTTCCAAATCATGTTTAATGAATTGTCTAAATTATAATGAAAAAATCCATAAAGTCTTCCAAGTGTTTCTGGAAATGTTTCTTTTTTAACTCCTTCTTTTCTAGGACTTAGTAATCTTCTAACATCATATCTTAAAACATCTAAAAAATTTTGAGTTGGTTCTGATTTTTCTGCTACTTTTAAAAGTGCAGTAGTAGGTTTACCAACACTTGCAGCAATTAATCTTTCAGTCATGCTTCTTTTGATATTAAAGTTATCTATAGTTTCTGCAACTTCTACTTCTGTTTTTAATTTAGCTGCATCTTCCTCATTTAAAGGACCTACAAACTTTTTAGCTGCATCTAAAGCTTCTTGTTCATTTGCATATTTAAATTGTTTATCAAAATATTTTGCAGCACTAATACCACCTAAAGTACCAGTAACAGCACCACCTAAAACACTACCTAAAGCTGTCATAGCTCCTACTTGATTCCAATCTACATCATCTCTAACACCTAAATCTATATCAGTAGATTGAGAAAAATATTCATAAGGACCTACCCACGCTGCACCTTCAGCAGCTCCATATATAGCAGGTCTTTTAGCACCTTGTAATCCAGCTTTACCTAATTGTGAAATATTATATCTTTTAATACCTTGTTTAACTAATTCATTTGCTCCTGCTCTAGTAGCTAAAGAACCTCCCATAGTAGGTATAGCAAATAAAACACTTAAAAGATTTAATGGGTCTGCTACTATATCGACTGTAATATCTTTTGCAGCACGTAATCTTTCTCTAGTGCTTTTTAAATCTGCATTTCTAAAAGTATCTCTTAAGTAAATATAATCTTCTTTTTGTTGGTCAGTCCATTTACCTGTTTTTAAACTTCTAACCATAGCAGAGCTAAGACTATATTCAGAGTCTCTTAAATATTCAAATATATCTTCATTAGAACCTAAACCCTCTAAAAATCTTTCAGCTCTAGTATTAAAATTTTTATTATCTCTAAGTTCAGCAACTGTATATTTTTCAGGTAAAGGCTGTAAAGATTCTTGGGATAAACCTGTAAGATTTAAATTATCAAAAGCAGAACTATATTTTGATGAAGTTGTTTTTATAGGCTCTAAAGGTTTTTGAGTTTCTTGAAGATTTAAATTATCAAATGCAGTTGCATATAAAGATATAGGTTTTTCTTCTTTTTCTGGTTGTGGAAGAATAATATTATCAAATGCAGACATATTAATTATTTATTATATTTTCTAACTCTTTTATTTCTTTTTTTATTTCTTTAATTTTATTAGGAGAAAGCCTTTCAGGATTTTCAAGTAATCTATTTAATCCCTTTAATTTTTCTTGTCTTTTATAAGGGTCTTTGTATACAAATTCTAAAGGAGTTCTTCCTAAATTCTCATCAATAGCTTCTTCAACTCTTTTCTTTTGTAAATTTAAACTTTCAATTTGAATAGGAGATAAATTTTCAGTATCTTTTAATTTTTCATTTATCTCATTATATTGAATAATATTAAATTTTATTAAATCTTTACCTTGTCCTGATAATTTATCTATTTGTTCTTGAGTTGGTAAAACAAAAGTATCTATTTCTTCTTGACCTCCTTCTTCTCCTTGAGAAACAGTAGGTACATCTACACTAGAACCATAATTTTTAATAAATTCATTACGGAAAATATTTTTAGTATCTTCATCAATTTGACCTAGTATTAAAACATTACCACCAATTTCAATAGCTTTACCCATATCATCTTCACTTGGATTTTCTATCTTTTGTAATAATATTTCATCTCTTATTTTTATATTATCTCCTGCTTTTGCAGATGTTAAAATATCTAATTGATTGTTTATGTTTTCTTTTTGTTCTATATCTTCAATAGTTTCTCTTTTTTGAGTTAATGTAGTAATTTGATTATCTAATTCTGTATTAATCATATTATTATAATCTATAGTTTTTTGACTTCTATTATAAATATCTTCATCTGTTTCTAAACTATTAACAACATTAAATAATTCTTCAGGTATCATTCTATTTTGAAACCCTCTATAACTCACAGGTCTTTTAAGATAAATTTTACCTAGTCTTCCTGTTCTTTTTCCTAAATGTCCTGTATTTACTAAATCATCAATAGCTAAATTATATAAATCAGACATACTATATGCATCTTCTGGAGATTTAATTTTGTCAGCTATTAAAGCATCATCTTCTGCTTTATACATTAAAGCTAACTTACTAATCATAGTAGATGCAACATCTTGAGGATTTGCATTTTTATCTAAAACATATTGATTTTTATCTGCATCATATTTTAATATTTCAATTTCATCTACTTTTTTAAATGGTTTTCTATCATCTTGTATAGTTTTACCATCTATAGATACTAAAGGATATATTTTATTTCCTATCTCACTTAATATAGGATATAATTTTTCTTTAGTTTTTTCTAAATTTTTCCTTACGTTATCATAAGATACAATATAACCTACATTATTTTCAAATATATTATCTTGATTATTTGAATAATAATCTTGTACTTTAGTATTAATAGATTTAGAAAAATCTTCTTGTTTAATTCTATCATTTTCTGCTTTAACTATTGCTGCAGATAATTCAGCTTGTTTAGCTGCTGTTCCAAACATATTAGGAAATATTTTATTTATTCCTTTTAAAAATAAACTTTTATTTGTAGGGTTATTTTCTAATTCATCTAGTTTAGCTTGTAATTCATTTAATACAGGTTTAGATAAACTAGCAAAACTTTTTGATACAAACGGGTCTTCTTGGACTTCATTATAATAGGCTATTAAGTCTTTTTTTTCTTCTTCTTGCCAGTTATATAATTCTTTTCTTAATACAGGATGAGCTTCTAACTCTTCATAACTTTTACCTAAATTTCTTCTTAAATCAGAAGTATTATAATTATCCATAACTTTTTTATTTAAAAAGTTTTCCCTATCTATAGAATTAAATTTATTTATATCCTGTCTTAATCCTTCTTTTTGTTCATATTTATATTCGTAATCTTTTATAATATTATCATACTCTAATTCAAAATCTTTAGCACTACTTAATACATTTTGGTCTTGTTTCTTTTTAAAAGCGTTTATAGTTTCTAAAATTACTGTTGCACCAAAAGCTTTTGTCTTGTCACTTTTACTAGTTTTTCTTCTATCTGCTAATATAGACCCTGCTAGTTGTCCTACTTGAGAACTATCCAAATAACTATCAGCCATTATTTTTCTCCTTTACTTAATAAACTTTTTCTTATTTCTGGTCCTTGTTTTTTTATTTGCTCTAAAATACTTCTAGGAACTACAGATTCTACAGGTTTTTGATTGTTTTTTATTTCACTAAATAAATTTTTAATTTTATTTTTTTGTTCAATTTCATCTTCACTATCTACTTCATTAATATCGTTATCATCAATATTATATTTTATATTAGCTTCTTCACCTATTCCCATTATAGTATACATAACAGGTTCAGATAATAATAACATTAAATCAGGAGTTATTTCTCCATTAGCAAATTTAGCATATAATATAGATAAGGATAAATCAGTAACAGAAGCTCCTTTTGCCAATGCATTTACAATATGTTTAGCTCCTTTAGGATTTAATATTGTAGAAACTATATTATTTAATGCTTCTCTAGGATTAGTAAATTTAGGGGGAGTTTCCCAAGGATAAGGTTGCTCTTTACTATTTGTTAAAGATTGTCCGGGTATAGCTCTACCTTTAGAAGTTAAATTTACAACCTCATCAATACCTTCATTTGTTATTTTTCTTTTACCTATAACCGGTGCTTCTTTAGATTCTGGTATATCATTTAAATTATATCCAGATTCAATAGCATTTAAAATAATTTTTTCTGTAGCATCAGAAACATTATCTGCAATAATAGGTTTTAATTTTAATTTTTTTTCAGCCATAAGTTATTCCTATAAATTTATCTTATATTGGTGCAACAATTTGTAAAGTTTCTTGTTGAAATAAAGGTACATCGGTATTAAATCCAACATCAGCAGTTCCATAATAATTTGTTTTATAAATATCTTCTAAATTTTTTATATTTGCGTCACTATAAGCAACAGCTAAATTTTCTAGGTGATTTTCTCCTGCTAAATTTAAACCAGTAACAACTCCTGTGTTATCAGGGTCTCCTTGTATTTGTTGCATTACCATTCCTGTTCCTACATTAGAAATAACATTTCTAGCAACATCGCCTATTACAGTTCCTTTAGCTAATTTAGAAGCTGTACTAGTTTTTGTAGCAGCTCCTTTAGCTACACTTCCTATAGTTCCACCACCACCTTGTCCTGTTGCTAAAGTTCCTGTCTGAACTCCAAAACCTCCACCAGCTCCTATAGCACCTTCAGCAGCAGCAGCACCTTCAACAGCAGCAGCAGCACCTTCAGCAGCAGTAGCAGTAGCAGTAGTAGTACCTTCAACAGCAGCAGTACCGGCTTTACCTGCTAAAGAAGAACCAATAAATTTACCAGCAGCTGTAAATGGTTTAAAACTTGTAGGATTAAACTTAGCAAAAAATTTACCACCATTTATAATAGCTTGACCAAAAGCACTACTTGCAAAACTACCTCCAAATGCTCCAATAGCTGCACCTCCTGTAGCTAATACAGCTCCTACAGTAGCTATAATTTTAAATAATTTACTTTTAGTAATTTTTTTTACAGCTTTTTTAACTGCTTTACCAACTTTTTTAACTGCATTTTTTACTTGTTTAAATTTTTTTCTTAAAAATCCCATCTTAACCTACTCCCGTAATATCTTCTGTTATTACTTTTATTAAACCTTTTATATCATTTACACTTGCACTATATCTATCTGGGTCACTAGCAAGTGCTGTATTTACAATTTGTGCTATTCTATTTTTTTCATTTTCAGATTCTCTAAAGTCATAATCTGCTTGGTCTCTTAACTCTTGCCATAAAAATGCTCTAGCTGTTTGACTTAAATTAAAAGCATTAGTAGCATTTTGCATATTAATAGCATTTTGAGCTGCTGTATTTACTGTATTAATTTGTCTCATCCAAGCCACATTAGAAGCTTCAACAGCAGCAGAGTTTTGTGCATTCCATTGATTTCTTGCAAAGTCTTGATTAGCATTAAACTCTTTAACTTGAGTAGCTAACTGAGCATTATATCTATTTGCATCAGCTTCAATACCAGCTCTCCTAGCTTCAGCAGCATTAGCTTGTGTTGCATTAAATTGAGCATTAGCATTCATTTGTGAAGTATTATATTGTTCAACTTGTGCATTAAGACTTGTCATAAATTGTTGAGTTTGATTTTCACTTGCAGCATTAAATTGTGAAGCAGCATTTTCAGCAGCTTGATTACTTAATAATCTTTGTTGTGTTTGTTGAGCTTTTAATACATTTGCCTGTTGCTCTGCATTTAAATTAGCCATGTCCATAGATAAAAAGTTTTTAGCATTTTGTATTTGAGCTTGTTGATAAAAATTAGCTTCTGATATATTTGCTTGAGACATTAAAGCTGCATTCTGCATAATTGATTGTTGGTCTGCACTAGCTTCAGTAATAGCTACAGTTTGTAAAAATTTACTATTAGACAATGCTATTTGTTGGTCAGAACTAAATTGAGCCATATCCATTTGAAATACATTTTGAGCATCTTGCATAGCTTTTTGTTGCATTCTTTGTGCATTTGCTTCAGCAGTTTGAGCTTCTATAGTTTTTTGTTGACTAACACTTTGTTGTATAGCTTGTGCATTACTTTGAGCTATTGGTATAGCTGATTGAATAATAGCATTAAATAAACCATCTCTACCAACACTAGAAGCACTTAAACCTCTAGCAGCTAACATTTGTTCTACTTGTGTTACAGCAGGTCTAGCCCATACAGGTATTTCACCGTTTTCTATACCTTCTAACAAACCATTTATTTGTGTAGATACTAAAGCTTCTTCAGGTAATCCTTCTATAATACCTCTTTGTTCTTCACTAAAATCTGCTAATCTATCTTCTAATGCTTCTGGGTCATTGCCTATTTCTTCTATATCTGCATCAGATAATCCAGCTCTACTTAATTGTTTTTTAGCTCTTGTAATTCTTGATAAACTTGTACCAGCATTAATAGCTGCTGTAGCTTTAGCATCTTGGCTAATAGTACCAATAACTCTTTCAGCTAAAGCACCTGCTGGTATCTCAACTTCAACTCCTTCTGTAGGTGTAACTCTTTCAACTCCTGCAGCTTGTGCAACAGCTTTGTCAGATACTTCACCTTTTGCAGCTTCTACTTCTACTTCAGGAGTAACTGTAGCTGCTTTCATTTGTGCAGTTTGTATTTGTTCTGGAGTTTGTGCAGTTGTAACTCCTGCTTGTGTAACTTGTTCAGGAGTAACAGTTTTTATAGGTTCAAAATCTACTTCAGTTGGAGCTTTTAAAGTTGTAACTTGTTGTTTATCTCCTTCAGGAACAGGTATTGCATTTGGTATTTTTGCAGCTTCTGGTAATTCACCTCTTGCTGAAGCCTCTGCCATTTCTCTAGCTGCATTAGGTTCTATAACTGGTTCATCAGTAGTCTCTGTTTCTTTAGTAGGTTCTGCTTTTTGTCCTGTGTCTACATATATATAACCATTCCATGTGTGAATAGTACCATTTCTTACTATTGTAGCTTCACCATTTGGAGGGTCTTTAGGTTCGTTTCCTCCCATAACATCATCTACACCTTTATATACTGACTGCGTATTATCAGCAGATACCATTCCTTCTCTAGGTCTAGATTCGTTTGGTCTATCTTTTATATCAACAGTTCGTACATTTTTTTCTGTTGCTTGTGGAGAAGGACTAGGTTGAATATTTTCTTCTCTTTGTATAGACATATCTTCTCTTTCAGGTACTTCATCCATTTTTTGTAAATTATGAAGACCACCATGAGCTTTAGAAACTCTGCCACCTTTTCTATAATCTACTCTACCACCAGTATAATACTTTTGTTGATATTTTTTCTTTTTCTTTTTAGCCATACCTTTTCCTATTTTACTTTACTTCAAAGAGTTTGTCAACCTTTTCATGTAATTTTTCTAATCTGTCCATAAGAACATTCATATCATCTTTTACTTCTTTTTTAGTTACATATTCTTTTGCAATCTCTTCACGAGTTTTGTTTAAGAGTATGTCGATTCTTTTAGCCTCTGCAGTATTACCACGAATACCATAGAGTATGGGAGCTAACACCAATGTTATAAAAATGTTCCAAAATAAATAAGGTGTTAGTTCCATATTAACCGATAGTTTTTATTACGCTTGTAGGTGTAATCTTTTCAGCTATCTGTACATCTAATCCAGCTTTCATAGTTGTAACTTCGTCAGCACCTAAAGCTGCTTCAACCCATGCTTGAACATTACTTGCAGTTAAATCTGCAAATGCTGTAAAGCTTGAAAGGTCTGAAGTATCTAAAGTCTGTGAACCATAGGAAGTAACAGTCCAGTTATTACCATCGCTATCCTTATTAGTATCATCAGTTGCTGTAAGTCTCCAATGTACATTATAGACTACATCACTTTTACTATCTTTTGTAGGGTATGTATCAACTGTTGAAACATCCCAAGTATATCCTATTGCCAT
>Ga0098037_1001542_pt1 | contig 10580 bp, 14 predicted proteins | sample 5_EtaG_FD_75050 | JGI IMG/M metagenome (GOLD analysis project Ga0098037, IMG submission 75050) | Marine viral communities from the Subarctic Pacific Ocean - 5_ETSP_OMZ_AT15132 metaG | ecosystem: Environmental > Aquatic > Marine > Oceanic | place: Pacific Ocean | collected 2015-01-08 | reverse complement strand
CAATTCAGTTCCCAGCTTTCACAACATCTGCTGCTATATTAAGATTAGCGTAATAATTATGGGAGCCCGATCTAGTGTCATACACAACATTTACTGTTACAGTATCTAACCCTGGATCGGGTAACCGATATTATATAGACGGAGCTTTACAAGCTACTGTTCCTTTAGCTTACGGAGCTACCTATCGTTTTGATCAATCAGATTCTTCGAACTCAAACCATCCTTTAAGATTTTCAATAACCTCTGATGGCACACACAACTCTGGAACTGAATATACAACAGGTGTAACCTATGTTGGAACTCCAGGTTATGCTGGAGCTTACACACAGTTTGTTGTAACAGAAGTTGGTCCTCCATCATCAATGTATTATTATTGTTCAAACCATTCAGGTATGGGAGGAGCTGCAAGTTTAACCTCGAACTCTTGGGGTGGTTTATCTTGGGGTAATGGTGCTTGGGGAGACCAAGGACACATTGATGTATCGGTAACAGGAGTATCATTAACATCAACTATAGGAAACGAAACCCACGTAATTGATCATCAAGTAACTGCAGTTGGACAACAATTAACATCAACACAAGGATCAGCTATTGGTGGAACTTCTGTCGTAGTTTCAGTCACCGGTAACCTAGAATCTATAGGTGTTGGAAGTGTAATACAAAGAACTGGACAAGGTTTTGCTGTATCTGGATCACAATTAACTTCTTCTTCAGGAGCAGTAACTATTGATGACACAACTCTAACTGGAGAAGGTTGGGGTAGGGATGCTTGGGGAAGTTTTGCTTGGGGCGATAATTTTTCAATTCAAGTTACAGGTATACAATTAACATCTTCAATCGGTGAAGAGACGGCATTTACAGATGTTACTGCATCTGTCACAGGACAACAATTAACCGCTTCTTTCTCTCATCCATCTTTTTCAATTCAAATTGACCAAGATGTATTTGTATTAGCTTCAGAAGACCAACTTGATGCTTTAACATCTTCAGCATCATTCCCAGTTGTAACAGATGTAGACGTATCGGTTACAGGTGTTCAAGCTACGATGTCTGTAGGAAATGCTGTGGGTGGTCTTAAAACTCCAGTAGATGTTACAGGTATCCAAGCTACAATGACATTAGGAACCATAGCATTAGAACAAACAACTATTGAGCCGGTTACGGGACAACAATTAACAATGACTCTTGGTCAACATGCGGATATACCTGGACAAATTATAGGTGTAGGAGGCCAACAATTAACTAGTTCAATAGGATCTGTTACGGCAACAGGTACCTCAGTTATTGAACCTACGGGTATACAAATGACAGCTTCTGTGGGTAGTGTAAATGTAACTGCTTGGGCAGAGGTAAATCCTGGAGTAAATAATATTTGGTCGGTAGTTGATAGAGCTGCTTAAATGAGGTAAAATTGTAATTATTTAGGAGATAAAAATTTATGACATCTAGTTATTCAACAGATTTAAAATTAGAACTTATGGTCACTGGCGAAAACGCTGGGACATGGGGAGATAAAACAAATACAAACTTAAATGTAATCCAACAAGCTATCGCTGGTTTCGAACAAGTCACACTATCAAGTGGTGGCACTCTTGCTCTTGTAATGTCAGATGGTGCATTATCTAATGCAAGAAACATGGTGATTAAATTTGCTTCAGCAACCATTGCTGCTAGCACAGTTTGTACAATACCAGATTCAATAGAAAAATTTTATATATTTGATGCAACAGGTTTAACAAATCCTACAAACCTTACAATTAAAACTGCATCAGGAACTGGATTTACTTTAGACCAAGCAAAAATTTACGCAGCATATTCTGATGGAACAAATTTAAATGAAATTTCATTAGACACTTTAGGTGGAACTGTTGCTGCTGCAAATATTTCAGGTACGATTGCAACTAGTCAAATAGCAGATGACGCTGTGACGTATGCTAAGATGCAAGACACATCAACAAATAATAGAGTCTTAGGGGCTGCAACTGCTGGAACAATATCAGAAGTTCAGATCGCTACAGACATGATTGCTGATGATGCGGTCACTGCAGATAAATTAGCAAATACTTCTGTAACACCAGGAACTTACGAATCTGCAGAAATTACTGTAGATGCACAAGGAAGACTTACTGCGGCTTCAGCTGGAGGTGGCGGTGGTGGTAATGGTTTTGTTCTTATTAATGCTTCAAATGGTGGAGGAAACTATTCTTCACGTACTGGAGCAACGGCCGTAGCAGCACTTCTAACCGGTGGCGGTGGCGGTGGCGGTGGCGGAACCCAACAGAGATCTGGAGGATCTGGAGGATCTGGTGGTTTCGGATTTTTTTCAAAAGATATTACACACCCAGTTTCATACCCTTGGTCAGTAGGTGGTGGTGGAAGTGGTGGTAACCAACAAGGTGGTAACCCTGGAGGAAGTAATTCAGGTAACGCTGGAGGAGCTACAACATTTACCAACGTAGGAACAGCTAACGGTGGAAACGCAGGATCTGGTGGTCCAGCTTGGAACTCTAACACATCTCCTGGAAGTCCAGGAAGTGCACCTGGTTCAAATTTTAGTAGTAACTCATCTACTTGGAAAAAATTATACACAGGACAAGAATTTGGTTCTGGTGGTTCTGGTGGTCCAGCTTTACAAAACCAAGGTGGTGGATCTGGAGGATCTGGAGGATCTGGTGCTATAATTGTATGGGAAAACAAACCTTAATTTTAAGAAATAGGATATAAAAATGTCAAAAGCAATATTTAATAAAAACGCAGGTCTCTATAGAATATGTACTGATAGTGATTGGGCAGCTTTCCAAAATGAAATAATAATTAGTGATTATCATGTTATAGACATAAGTGATGATGACTTTAATAATATAAAATGGGAAACAAAAATTGCTACGTCTTATGATGGAGATACAATTAACTACTCAACTTCTGCACCTTTAGATCCAACAATTCCAGGAGCAGATGATAGTGATCCTTCAATGTTAGCAAAAAGAATTGAGAGTTTTAAAGAAGTATTAAATACTTATAAAGAATCTGATGCGACTTGGAAACAAACGGAAGTTCAAGATACGCTTAATAACATAGACGCAATTGACACTTCATCTGTTACTGATTACCCTGCAAATAACCAATTTTTTAAATGGTTAAATGATAAATCAATTACATTTATAAGTCCTTTACAATTATCTTAAAGAGTATATAAAAATTTAATGAGCCAAAAAATCATTAAGTTTCTTGCGCCTAAAAAATATGTAGATCTCAAATTAGACCACCCTAAACCCATTAAATTAAACATACCAAATTGGTATAAAAAATTAGAACACACGATAGAATCAAGAACAGTAAAAGGATGTATTCCTTTTTTAGACACCTTAACTACTGGGTATGTACTCTCAATGCCAGGAGATATGATTATTGAACATAATTTTGATAATAATAAGATAAACCAAAAAGATTCATTTTTTAAAAACTCATTTGAAGAATTAGCAACTTTAGGGGTACAGGAAAATTTAAATGTAAATTTACACCAAGAAACACACGACATAAATCAACTAGGAGGAAAAGAAGGAGGTTGTCCTTTTGTTAAAAAAAATATGAATCTTCCTTTTTACAAAATTTTAAATCCATGGATTATTAAAACTCCTCCTGGATATTCTTGTTTATTTACTTCTCCTTTAAACAATGAAGATGATAGATTTAGTATTATAAGTGGAATTGTTGATACTGATAATTATGATAGTTACATTAATTTTCCTATAATTATAAATGGTGATAAATACCCTAACTTAAAAACAATTTTAAAAGCAGGTACACCTTATGCTCAAGTTATACCTTTTAAAAGAGATAATTGGAAAATGGAAATAGGTTTTCAAAAACAAGATGAAAGATGGGCAAGACTTAAAATGGTTAGAAAATTTCTACATAATTACAAAGAATTGATTTGGAGTAAAAAATCATGGAAGTAGAGTCTAGTGAAATTAGTTATATATCTGTTTACAATAATCTTCTTGAAATAGATAAGCTTAAAAACATGTTTGAGGTTTGGAAAACTTTTGATTACAAACCTACACCAATATTTGTAAAAAATAAAATTGAACAAAATAATGAAATAAGAAATGTAGAGTCAGTACATTTAACCACAGAAGACCCCTCAAAAACTGTGCAACACTATTCAAATCTTTTTCATAGACTTTTTTCAAATAGTTTTAATAGATATCTAAAATCAAATAACTTATCATTAGAAACAATAGAAAATATTTCTGCACCTGATATATTAAAATATAGTCCAGGTGGTCATTATACTTGGCATCATGATTCTTGTAGTGCTATAAATAGATCTTTAAGTGCCATCTTTTTTGTAAATGAAGATTATGAAGGTGGTGAACTTGAATTTAATTTTCCAAAAAACGGTAAAACGCTAAGAATAAAACCCTCCGAGAATAGTATGGTAGTTTGGCCCTCTAATTTTATGTTTCCCCATAGAGTTGTTCCAGTAACTAAAGGAGTAAGGTATTCAGTTGTATGTTGGGCAGTATAAAAGAATTCAAATATAAAAAAATTAAAAATTTTCTATCACCAGAAGAAACAAAATTATTATGTGATTATGTAGAATACTATCATAAACATAACCAATTTCAGTATGGAGTAGATATGCAACAATCTAGTGTTTATGATACTAAAGGTTCATCTGAACTTATATTTGAAATTTTACTTGAAAACAAAAGAAAAAAAATGGAAGAGTTGACAGGTTTAAGTCTTTTTTCTACATATTCTTTTTTTAGGATGTACACTAAATTTTCAGACTTAAAAAAACATAAGGACAGACCTTCTTGTGAAATATCAGTAACAATTTGTTTAGGGTCAGATGGAACAAGTTGGCCAATTTATATGGATGGTCAAGCTGTCGACTTAGAGCCAGGAGACGCAGCTATTTATTTAGGATGCGATTTACTTCATTGGAGAAATAAATTTTTAGGAGATTGGCATGCACAATGTTTTTTACATTACGTAGATGCTAATGGACAATTTAAAGATTATAAGTATGATAAGAGAAACAAACTTGGAGATAAACAATGAAATTTATACAATCTAAAAAAGATGGCTCTTGTTTTTTAGAGTTTTCTGAAGAAGAAAGAGAGATTATAAAAAACAAAAAAGGTCTTTTTTTAAGTGCTGCAAGTTTAAGACATTTTACTAATAACTTAGTAAATCTAGCTGCAGAACTACATAAAAACTTTGACGAAGAAACAAAAAACCTTACAACTTACGAAACTACTAAAATTGAAGGTAAGTAAGTCTTTATAAGGTAAAAGGTATGTAGTATAATGGGAGCATGCCTTTAACAAAAATACAAATAGCACCAGGATTTAACAAACAAGTAACTGAAACAGGAGCACAAGGTCAATGGACTGATGGTGATTTTGTTAGATTTAGATATGGTCTACCAGAAAAAATAGGTGGATGGGAACAGATTGTAAACTCTTCTTTAGTAGGGGCAGCAAGAGAACAGTTTGTATGGGCTGATTTAGATGGTAGAAGATATGCTGCTATAGGCACAAATAAAGTTTTAATTATTTATTATGAGGGTGCTTTCTACGATATAACTCCATTAGAAACTGCTATAACAGGTTGTACTTTTGATACAGTTAATACGTCAGCAACAGTTACTGTCAACAAAGCTGCACATACTTTACAACCAGGTGACTTATTTACATTTACTTCTGTGACTCCTCCAACAGGTGGGGGATACACTGCATCAGATTTTACGACAAATACTTTTCAAGTTGTTACTGTCCCAAACAGTGATGAGTTTACTATAACAATGGCGAGTGCAGCAGGAACCACGGTCAACGGAAGTGGCTCTGCAACAATTAACCCCTATGTAAGTGCAGGTGCTTTAGGCTTTACTTATGGTTTTGGTTGGGGAACAGGATTATGGGGAGGAGGACAACAAGTATTTGGAACCTTGAACGGAGCATTATTAGATGATACTGCAGGTACGGGTGGATCGGGAACCTCTATTACACTTGCGTCAACAACAGGATTTCCAACTTCTGGCACAGTAAAAGTTGGAGCAGAGTTTATTTCTTATACCGGTATATCTACAAATGATCTTACAGGAATTACTAGAGCGACTGCAGGTACTAGATCAGCTCATGCATCTGGATCTGGTGTTGAATACTATACTGGATGGGGAGTAGCTTCCTTGTCTTCTACGTTAACAATTGATCCTGCCTCTTGGTCATTAGATAATTTTGGAGAAAAATTAATTGCTACAATTAAAAATGGCAAAACCTTTGAGTGGAACCCAATAAATTCTAATCCTAACGCTTTAACTACTAGAGCAACAGTGGTAAGTGGTGCACCAGAAAGATCAGTTATGTCTTTAGTATCAGATAGAGATAGACATTTGTTAATGTTAGGTACAGAGACAACAATTGGTAGCGGTGGCACACAAGATAAAATGTTTATAAGATTTTCAGATCAAGAAGATATTAGTGATTACATACCAACATCAATAAATACTGCAGGTACATTTAGAATAGATGCAGGAACAAAAATAGTAGGAGCCGTAAAAGGTAAAGACTATACCCTTGTTTTAACAGATAATTCAGCTTACGTAATTCAATTTGTTGGTCCACCGTTTACTTTTTCTATTAGACAAGTTGGTTCTAATTGTGGTGCTATAGGTCAACATTCTATAAAATATGTTAATGGAGCAGTTTATTGGATGGGTGAATCTGGTGGATTCTTTGTTTTTGATGGTACAGTTAAATCCTTACCGTGCCAAGTTGAAGACTTTGTTTTTACAAGTAAAGGCGATAACCTTGGAGTTAACTATCAAAACGGTGAATCAATATATGTTGGTTTAAACCATTTATATGAGGAATTAACTTGGTTCTACCCTAAAGCAGGATCAGATTTTAATGATAGATGTGTAACTTATAATTATCAAAGTGGAACTTGGACAACTGGATCTTTAGCTAGAACTACTTGGGTAGATGCAAATCTTTATGATGTCCCATATGCAACTGAATTTAATTCAACTACAACTCCAACTTTTCCACTTGTCCAAGGGGTTACTAATATTAATGGAGGAACACTTTACTATGGTCATGAAACAGGTACAGACCAAGTTGATACATCTGGTAATAAAACAGCCATTGAAGCTTTTATTGAATCGGGAGATTTTAGTTTATCAGTAGATGGTGAGGGGCAAAGATTTATGAGTATGAGAAGATTTATTCCAGATTTTAAACTTATACAAGGTAACGCTCAAGTAACTATCTTGTTAAGAGATTTTCCTAGTGATACGGAAGCATCTTCTCCACTTGGACCATTCACGGTTACCGGATCTACACAAAAGGTAGACACCAGGGCTAGGTCTAGATTTGCAAGTATTAAAATTGCAAATACTTCTACTGATCAAAATTGGAGATATGGTACTTTTAGAGTAGATGTTCAACCAGATGGTATGAGATAATGGCTAGAGTAGATATAGTAATACCAGAGCCCACATCTGTATATACTGAAGAAAACCAAAGACAAGTGACTCAGTCTTTACGAACGATGCAAGATAAGTTAAACACTTCTTATCAACAAGAACTTAAAAATGAACAGGATGCTTTTAATTACTTTTTATCATGACTATAAAATATAAAAATCAAGGTTTTAAACAAGCAGGTACAGGCAAGACTACAGTATTCACTTGCCCTAGTGATGCAACAGTAATTGTTAAAAGTGTTTATTGTAGTAATACTGATGCTTCATCAGCTATTTTAGTTAATATGAATTTAGTTGATTCATCTGACTCTGGTGCAGAGTATGAATTTTTTAGAGATGATGTGGCTGCAAAATCACAGATAAACGCCACTCCACAAGGTTTGAATCTAGAAGCAGGAGATGCAATAACAGTGCAAGCAGCAACAGGAAGTAACACAATCCAAGGTGCTATCAGTTATGCTCAAATAGATAGATCACAGGAAAATGGCTAGAAAATTTAAAGATTTTGTTGAAAGAGATAAGCCTAGGAAAAGGCCTCGAAGACATTGTAAAACTCCTAATAAAAAAAAGAAATTGCAAAATAATAAAAAATATAATAGACAGGGGCGAAGACAAAAATAATAGGAGAACTAAATGAGTGATTTACCTAAAATCCCTGCTGTAGCAACTGAAATTATAAAACATAAAAGAACGGGAAAAGTATATGCTAGTAAAGCTGATTTTGATGCTGATGTTGCTGATCCCAATACTGACACTACTGTGGATGATTTTAGGCAAGACCTTGAAATTAAAGTTACGAGAATTGGTGAAATGGGAGCGTTAACTAAAAAATAATGGAACCTAGAGGTGCAACAGAAATACAACACGAGTTTTTAGAAAAGTATGTATCTAAAGATTTGTTAAATAAATTTCAAATATGTACATCAATACCAGGTAAAGTCCCACTTGATCCAAATAAAATAAATATATTGTGGCAAAAAAATTCTTGGGATCAACCTAACTTACAAAATTTTTTTAGAAATAAAGACAGGCATCATGAGTATGATTGGTATGTTTTTAATTCACATTGGACTTTTGAAAAATTTAGATATTTTTTTCAAATACCAGAAGACAAATCAGTAATCATTAAAAATGGAGCAAGTAATTTTCCAAAAAGAAAAATATACAAACAAGGAGACCCAATAAGAATAATTCATCACTGCACTCCATGGAGAGGGTTAAACGTCTTAATGTTGGCCATGCAACTTATTAAAAACCCAAATGTAACTTTAGATGTTTACAGTTCTAATGAAATATATGGTAGTGAATTTGCTTCAAATGCAAATAAAGATACAGAAGCTTTATTTGAACAAGCTAAGAAATTACCGAATGTCAACTATATTGGATACAAACCTCATGAGTATATTTTAGAACACATGTCTGATTATGATCTTTTTGTGTACCCATCTATTTTTGAAGAAACATTTTGTGCATCAGCACTAGAAGCTTTAGCAGCAGGCCTTCATGTAATAACAACAAATTTTGGAGCACTGCCAGAGACTTGTGCAGAATGGCCTGTGTATATTACTTATACAAAAAATTTAGAACTTCTAGCAAGTAGTTTTGCAGGAGCAATAGATATTTGTGCTAATTATCTCCATACAGATACAATACAAAACCATTTAGATGAACAACAAAAATACTATAAAAATTTTTATAGTTGGGATAAAAAAGGTATGGAATGGGAAAACTTTTTGAAAGGAGCCTTACGTGTCAAACAATAAATATATAAACGAAGATACATACCAAACTTTACAAGAAGTTAGTATAGAAACACAATCAGATTATGAAAAAGCAATTGAGCCTTTATGGAAAGAACAACAGGACGAATTTAAAAATTTTGAAGTTTTTGTTGCAACACCTGTTCACAGTGATGTTTCAATTCATTTCACTCAAGCCTTAATAGAATTTCAAAAAGAATGTTTTTATAAAAAATTAAAAGTATCTTTTCATTTAGTCAAATCATCTTTAGTAACACAAGGAAGAAATTTGTCTGTTGCTGGTTTTCTTGAATCTAAAGCTACTCATTTATTATTTATTGATTCAGATATATATTTTCAAGGTAAGTCTATATTTACCATGCTTAAGGCAGATAAACATATTATATCTGTGCCCTATCCATTGAAAACTTTAATGTGGGACAAAGCTTTTAGAAAAATGCAAGAGGGTAAAATAAAAACACCAGATGATATTAGAAAAGCTTTACACACTTATCCGATGAAAGTTCCTAATCCTAATGATATAAAATTAGATAAAGGTATAATGGAAGTAACAGACTCTCCTACAGGGTGCATGTTAATTAAAAGAGAAGTTATTGAAAAGATGATAGAAAAATATCCAGATAAAGAAATTGTTCAAAAAACAGTTATCAACGGCAAGTATGTAAATAAACCTAATATGTGGAATTTTTTTGATACGTTACACGACCCTAAAGAAAAAACATATAACGGTGAAGATTTTGCTTTTTGTAAACTTTGGAGAGATCTTGGTGGCAAATGTTACGCTTTTGTAAATGATGCTATAGTTCATGTTGGAGAGCATCAGTATCAAGGCAAGTTTTACGATGAGTTGATATCACCTAAGTAAAATGGTATTATATGCTATTATTAGGAATATAGACTATGGATCCATTTACATTAGCATTAGCCACATTTGGTGTACAAAAACTTAGAGGAAAATCTACAAAACGAGCATTAAGAGATGCTGCCTTAATTGGTGGTGGTTCTTATGCATTAGGAGCATCAGGCATTGGTCCTGCATCATTTCAAAACCCAGCATTTTCAAGTATTGGTATGGGAGCTTCATCTGCACCACCTATGCCTAAAGGAAATTTAGGTACAAGTTTTTTAAATAAAGCAAACATGCCTGAAGATACAGTTATAGGTGTAGATAAATTTGGTAAAGATATTGTATCAAGAGGTGGAGGGTTATCTGGATTAAATGTAGTGGAGGCAACAGAAAACAAAGGTATAGCTGCTAACTTACTAAAAAAAGCAAAAGAAAATAAATTTGAAACAGCTATTTTAGCTTCAAGTGTTTTACCT
>Ga0098037_1001541_pt1 | contig 10581 bp, 17 predicted proteins | sample 5_EtaG_FD_75050 | JGI IMG/M metagenome (GOLD analysis project Ga0098037, IMG submission 75050) | Marine viral communities from the Subarctic Pacific Ocean - 5_ETSP_OMZ_AT15132 metaG | ecosystem: Environmental > Aquatic > Marine > Oceanic | place: Pacific Ocean | collected 2015-01-08 | reverse complement strand
TTTTAATGATGAAATTGAACTTTCAAACATGAAAGGCACAATTGCACAAAATGATTTTGCAGATAAGGAGTTAGTTCAAAAATTTAACGATGGCAAAATTTTTCAATTAGCGACATGGGTAAAGATGGAAAAACATTTAGAGGATTTCGATGAGTGGGAGAACCAGATAATGTTTACAAAAGATGGCGATGGAGGAACACAAATTGAATATTTGTTATCTGCAAAAACAATCGAGGAGGACTTATGACTGAAGAATACATAAAATGCGAAGAGAAAAACCCAGTCGAATGTGGCAACGATTGGGAGAGAAATGAGACAGACCCATGGTCTCCAGTTTGTGAATACCATTGTTTAACTTGTGGGAGAACTTGGATAGTACATGAAACCACAAAAACCGATTGGGATAATGCAGACATTGAGGAGGGCTTATGAAAACATTAGAACTTTTTTGTGGGACAAAATCATTTAGCAAAGTAGCAGACTCAATGGGATATGAAACTAGAACACTAGACAATAATCCAAAGTTTGACCCAACATACACGATGGACATTTTGGACTTCGATGTAAAGATGCTAAATGGTTTTAAACCAAATATTATTTGGGCATCTCCACCTTGCGAATGTTTCAGTATTGCGAGTATCAGACATCATTGGTACTACGATAAAAAAACAGACATAAGGAAGCCTAAAAGCGAAGCAAGTGTAATTGCAATTCGTAAAGTACAGAAAGCTATAGAAATTATAACTGAGCTAAATCCTCAATTTGTTTTTATAGAAAATCCAAGAGCGATGCTACGGAAACTCAAGAAGGGAAAATATTCTCCGAATACAGATTCTGCAATTGCTCAAGAAGACTTGATACCATATGAAAATACATTTGTGACTTATTGTCAGTACGGAGAAAAAATAATGAAACCGACAGACATATGGACAAACAACAAACAATGGTTGAAGGTTGCAAAGCATTGCAAGAACGGAGACTCTTGTCACGAGTCTGCTCCGAGAGGAAGCAAGACTGGAACTCAAGGGATTAAAAATGCAGAGTTGAGGGGGATAGTTCCACCTCTGTTGATAAAAGAAATTTTAGAACATTGTGAACACAAAACTTTGCACACCCATGATCCAAAATCTTTTGAAAAAAAATCTGAAGAGAGAAAAGAAATTAACGAACCCAAGGTAATGAGAATACCTTACACATCATAAAGGAGAAAACAAATGACACAATATAAAAAACACAGAGACTTAATCACTACCATAATTAACGGAGACCACATCGACCAAGACACTTTAATTGAACTTATGGTTGCAAGTAATTGGAGTATGGATGACATCGTACTTGAGCTTGGCGATGATGTTGAAGAGAGGGCTAGAATGATTAGGATTGAAAGTAGCGAGGGACTAAAAAAAATTAAATACGATGAGTATGGAGACACCAAGGCAGAAACAATAGATGAGTATGGCGACAAAGTAAGTTAGCCAGGATATCGAATCTCCTCCGAGAGAAGAAAAGACTCTTAATTGAGTCTTTTTTTTTGCTCGTGTGGTTAAGTTGTATTGGTAATTGCCCACAATAAATTCTAGAAATGCACGAGAGAGCGAATCTGAAACACCAAGTTTAGCCAAATTTCAAAAATACTTACCGAAAAAATTTTTGCAGCTAAACCATCACACAGAAATTTTGTAGTAAAGCCAAGTCTAAATTCTAGCCTTCAGAATCTTTTTTATTTGCTTAAACACTTTTGCAGAATTTTTATTTATGCACATATATAGTATTAAAAAGTTTTAAATATCTTTTAAATATGATTTAATATAAGAATAATAATTTAATCTTGGAGGACATTTTATTATGAAAAACAATTACGAACTATTTAATTATTTTCTAGGGGATAGGTCGCATATGAGCATGGCATCTATTAAAAGATGTGAAGACTTTATGAGACCTATTATCAAGAGACAAGAGAAAAACGCTCTCACAAAAGAGCAAGCTTTGAGAGGTCTTAAAAATGAAATCAAATAAATTTGGCTCGAACTTTTTTAATGTGTTCAAAACTATTTGCTTTTTAGAAAGTGAAATACACAGACAACAAAAAGATAAAAATCATGATGTCAAAAAGCTAGAGAGCGACAAAAAACTTTTAAAACATTTTACCAATATTTCATTACGGAGGTTACATTGAAAAAAATATTAATAAAAGATGCGAGAGCAATAACTGGAGGGCTAACAAAGACTTCTAAAATGCCATGCGACACTTACTCGCTCAGTGCTTTAGATTGTAATGTTGGCTCGAAGTTAAGACTTGTTGAAGGTTCTACTTGCTCCACTTGTTATGCACTGAAAGGGAATTATAAGAGATTTCATAATTCTATTTATAAAGCTATGAATAGAAGGAAGGCATCTCTTAAGCATTCTCTTTGGTGTCAAGCAATGGTTAAGTTAATCGAAGCACAAGCACAAAAAAACGGAGATTTTTTTAGATGGCATGATAGCGGAGATATCCAAAGCATCAAACATCTAAAACAAATAATAGAAGTTGCAAGGCTTACTCCTGGAATCTTGCATTGGCTACCAACAAGAGAGGTTGCAATTGTAAAAAGTTGTAGCTCCCTGATCCCTAGAAATTTAATCATTAGAGTATCTGCGCCAATGATTGATGGGAAAGTATTGGATCATTTTGATAATACATCAACTGTAATATCTTCAACACTTAAAGCTAGAAAAAATGACTTTATTTGCAAAGCATCTTTTCAAGGTGGTGAATGTAAAAAATGCCGAGCTTGTTGGGACAAAAACATAAAAAACATAGCATATTTAAAACACTAAAACGGAGACAAAAAAATGCAAAAACTACAAAACAATAAATATAAATTACAAACAACAAACAATAATCTAACTTATGCAATCGTAAGAAGATTCAAAGAAAGCGAGAAATCATCAATCTATAGAATTGTTGACAGTAAACTCTATGACAACCTAAATCTGGCTAATGCCACTTGCTTAGATTTAGCTAGCAGAGAAGATAGCGAGCGAGTATCGTTTACAGTTGTTTTCATGCCCTTTAATCACATTTAAGGCATAGCACAATATTAAGCCTCTATCATTCACTTGATAGGGGCTTTTTCATTATAGGGCTATAATAAAAAACCGCACAAGTTCAAGCGCATCAATCATAAGAGAACACAAAGCCTATAGAGAGAATACTAAGCACCTAGGGGGCTAAGGGTCATTATATATCTTAGTTGCTATTCACTAGGTATAAATAAATAAACGTATAGCCATTCATTCTATACACTATGAATAAATTTATATATATCTAAGGGGCTTTATGAGTTAGTAATTCATATCAATATGAACTAGTTATATTCTTATATCTCCAAGTATCTAAATTAAATAAAAGAGCCATAATAAGCCTATATGATGCCCTGGAATTCATAAAATCATTAAGTCATAATCAGATATAGGGTAACCCCTCATGACCATAAGCATATACAGGTGTAGTCTTATCAATGCTATGGAGGGATATTTTAAGTCTATAAGCGTTCCCTAATATGCCTAGCAAAGCCAAATATAAATTAAAGGGCAAAGAATGAAAAAATACATACAAACAGATAGTAGTTGACTTTCCTGAAAAAAAATAAGAATATTAGAAGTGGATACATGCCTTTAAAATAAGGAGTGTCTTAAATAAAACTTTGGATATTTGGGTTGAGATCATTCCTTTTCCTCCAAGATTAGTTGTTTTCTCAACCTTTCCCAAATGAAAGATAATAAAAGAATTGAAGAAATCATTGTTACCCTTAAAAAGAGGCGACAAGAGAATAAACTGAATTATTACCATCCTTATGCCTTTCAGAGGCGGTTTCATGAAGCAGGCACTGATGCCAATCAAAGATTGCTTATGGCGGCTAATAGGGTGGGGAAATCGTATGTGGGCGCTATGGAGATGGCGGCTCATTTAACAGGTTTATACCCTGATTGGTGGAAAGGAAGGCGATTTAAAGAGCCAATTAGAGCATGGGTATGCGGGGCGAGTAACGAAACTACACGAGATATCTGCCAAAAAGAACTATTTGGGCAACCAGACAATCCTAGAGATAAAGGGCAAGGATCAATCCCTAAGCATCTCATTGGTGAAACGACAAGAAAACCAGGTGTGCCAAATGCACATTCCTCGGTGCTTGTAAAACACAAAACTGGAGGGTGGTCTAGGGTTGCCTTTAAGGCTTATGAGCAAGGGGCTGAAAAATTTATGGGGGAGAGTATTGACCTCGTATGGCTTGATGAAGAGCCACCCAGAGAGATTTATTCACAGTGTATAACTCGTACATTGGATAAAAGCGGTCAAGTATACCTAACTTTTACCCCAGAGAACGGCATGACAGAGGCTGTGCAGAACTTTACAACCGATTTAAGACCAGGACAAGCGCTAGTAACGGCAGATTGGGAGGATGCAGAGCATCTAACAGAAGCCATGAAAAAGCAAATATTAGAAGCTTTACCACCGCATGAGCGTGAAATGAGGTCAAAAGGAATCCCTATGATTGGAAGTGGTTTAATATTTCCAGTCACAGAGGATAGTCTAACCTGCGAACCTTTCACCATACCGCCACATTTCCCAAGGATCGCTGGGTTAGATTTTGGATATGATCATCCTACAGCAGTGGTTTGGCTAGCATGGGATGCAGATGAGGATATTGTGTATGTCTATGATTGCTACAAAATGTCCAAACAGACACCAGATTTTCATGCATCGCACATCAATCAACGAGATGGGTCAAATTACATCCCTATTGTGTGGCCTCATGATGGCTATCAGCACGATAAAGGATCAGGAGTAACGCTTGCAGAGCAAGATAGAGCGGCACATGTCAATATGTTGCCATTTCATTTTGAGAATCCACCTGCATTAGGCGAGAAAAAGGGCGGAAACTCTGTAGAAGCCGGCATTATGGAGATGTTAACCAGGATGGAGCATGGAAAATTTAAGGTTTTCAATACCATGTATGACTGGTTTGAAGAATTTAGATTATACCATCGTAAAGATGGGAAAATAGTTAAAATAAAGGACGATTTAATGTCCGCAACACGATACGCAGCAATGAGTTTAAGACATTCTACTGTAGAGACTTCCAAATGGAACTCTAAGGGAAGGCTTGGACCAGATGTCGCAATAGTTTAGGAGATAACAATGGCAAAATCAGCAGCAGAAAGATTTAAGAAAAGAATAAGAGGTGGAGTGCCACATACAGTCAATAAAAAAAAGACTGTGGAGGATAATCCTGAAGAACTGCCTTTCGATGGAAGATATGCAAGAGATAAAAGATTTCTGCCTTTCGATGGAAGATATGCAAGAGATAAAAGATTTGAAGATAAGAAAGGACTGCCTGATTATACAAAATATCTTGCTAAATGAGGAATAAATAAATGCCAGAATTGATGAAAACAGCGACACAAATGGCTTTTAAAATACAGGAAATGGAAGAAAAATTAATATTTTTAGCAGAAGAAGTGAAACTTTTGAAAGAAAAAAACACAAAACCTGTTGAAAACAAACCAAAAAAGAAGAAATAGATGGCAAAAACAAAGAAAATTACCAATGAAGAATTAGTATCGAGGCTTTCATCCGAAATAGAAGCGTCTACAGGGCATATGAACAGCGAATTGTCTTCTCAAAGAGAAGATGCTATGAAATATTACCTTGGCGAGCCTTTTGGTAACGAAATTGATGGTAGATCAGAAATCGTAACAACTGATGTAAGAGATACAGTCGAATATATTATGCCATCGCTAATGCGTGTGTTTACAACACACAACAATGTAGCAGAATTTGAGCCAGAAGGACCAGAAGACGTTGAAATGGCTAAACAGGCTACTGATTATGTCAATTATGTCTTTAACAAGCAAAATAATGGCTTTAAAGTGCTGTATGATGCCTTTAAAGACGCACTTATAAGCAAAACAGGCATAATTAAGCATTATTGGGAAGAAACTCAAGACGTAACGACAGAGTATTACGAAAAATTAACTGACATAGAGTACCAATCTATATTGGCAAATGATGATTTAGAGGTTTTAGAACACACAGAGACAGTAAAAAAAGAGGCTGTCGAGGAACAAGGTCAAATAATTTCACCTAGGATTGCAGAACACGACCTCAAAGTAAAAAGAACTAAGAAAAATGGGCAAGTTAAGGTTATTTCTGTGCCACCAGAGGAGTTTTTGATATCTAGAAGAGCCACAGACATAGAATCAGCACAGTTTATATGCCATAGAGTCAAAAAAACTGTTAGCGACTTGATTTTAGAGGGTTATACTAAGAAACAAATAGAAAACATACCAAGTTATTCACAAAATAACGCTGAATGGAACGAAGAAAGACTCGCAAGATTTAGTTTTGACGATGATTCTATACCACCAGACGAGGGAACTGGTGCAACCAGACAGGTTTGGATTGAAGAATGCTATCTTAGGATCGATTACGACAATGATGGTATAGCAGAACTTAGAAAAATTACTAAAGGCGGAGATTATATCCTAGATAATCAAGAAATTGACTATGTGCCTTTCTCAAGCATATGCCCAATGCCGATACCGCATAAGTTTTACGGAATGAGTATTGCGGATACAGTTAAAGATATTCAATTAATCAAATCTACGATTATGAGAAATCTTTTGGATAACATGTATCTGACTAACAATGCAAGATACGCAGTATTAGCAGGACAAGTAGAGTTAGATGATCTATTGACTAGCAGACCAGGAGGCATAGTTAGGATGAGAGCGCCTAATGCTGTAACTGCTTTGCCAACACCACAGATACAACCTTATGCGTTTCAGATGGTTCAATACTTAGACGGCATCAGAGAAGAGCGCTCTGGGGTGTCTAAAATGACTCAAGGCTTAAATCCAGAGGTATTGACCTCACATGTAACGTCAGGGGCTATATCAGCCGCTACAGAGGCTTCTATGCAAAGAATTGAGCTGATAGCTCGTATATTTGCAGAAACAGGCATAAAAGACGTATTTAAGTGCATATATCAGCTAATACAGAGGTACGAAGACAGAGAAAAGATAGCCTATTTGAACGGCAAATTTATACCAATTGATGTTTCGAGATGGAAAGAAAGTCTTAACTGCGTAGTAAACGTAGGTATTGGATCAGGTAGTCAGACTTCTAAATTGCAAACAATGTCTAGCATTATGAATATTTTGCAGACCTTAGTGCAAAATGGAGGCATGGGGACACTCGTGCAACCACAAAACATTTACAACGCTATCTCAGAATATATAGAACAGTCTGGGTATAAAAATGTTAACAGTTTCTTAACTGATCCTGCAACCATACCGCCTAAACAACCACAACCTTCGATGGAAGACCAGTTGTCTATGCAAAAAGCACAACTTGAAGTAGAAAAACTTAAAATGCAAGCTCAAAACGATGCAATGGATGCTAGCCTCAAGCAACAAGAACTTGAGATGAAGAAAAAGACTGCTGCGGTTGACTTTGCTATCAAACAACAAGATTTAGAACTTAAAAAACAACAACTTGTACTCAATGAAGCGGAACTACGCTTAGAAGCAGTACAAGGTAGACCTGTAGGAATAGGACCAAAATAATGAAAACATCTGGATTTGGCAAAGTGCAAAGGAGAAAACTTATCTCGAAAGAGATAAAATATTGCACCAGCAAGGGCGAAAAACACAAAAAATGTGTAGCTATGGCGCTAAACATGTACCCAAAACGTAAAAAATTACCACTAGCATGAAAGATTTGAACGAATTGAACACAGAAATGGAGCTAATTAAGAAAGATATTTCTGATATCAAAGTAAATCACCTTCAACATATCGAAAAAGATATGAGAGAGGTCAAGATAGAGGTGTTTAGATTCAAATACATAGCCTGGACGGCTATCGTTATTTTGATCTTAGCAACAGATAAATTTACAAACTTATTGAGGTTAATGTAATGGCATACGGATACGGAAACAAAAAAAGTAACAAAAAAAAGAAAGACGATAAAAAGAAAAAGAAAAAGAAAATGGGAAGTTGCTGATGGGAGCTAAGACCAAACATTATTTTAAAACAGGCAAAGAATACAAAGGCGCAGTACATAAAATGCCCAATGGGGCAATACATACAGGCAAGACACACAGCAAAACATCAAAACCTGTAGTTCATTTTAAAGATTTGTCTGCAAGAGCAAAAAAGGTAGCAAAAAGCTGAATAATAAAATATCACACAAAGATTTACAGCAGTTAATGTTAAAACATCGCATTTCTGTAAACGAATTATCCTTGAAAACATCAATATCACACAACGATATTCGAGGATATTTAACAGGTAAACGACCTATACCTACACATGTTGTAGACAGAGTTTACCAAATTGGAGAAGAAAATGACCGATAAAGAAACACAAGTTAAAGATGGTAGACGAGCAAAAGAGATACTCGAAGACCCTTTGTTAATTAAATCTCATGAAGTAATCCAAAACGACATATTTCAAAAATGGATCAGAACTGATATTGAGGAAACTGCAAAGAGAGAGGCACTATATCATTCCATAAGAGGTGTATTGACCGCACAAAGCGTGTTAGTAAACACTATGGAGAATGGCAAAATAGTCCAAGAAGAATTGAAGGGAGGTAAATAGTCATGGCTAGAGACGAAGACATCCCAATAAAAGAATCCGCAATAGGCGGTGTTCCTGTGACTGATGTAGCATCAGCGCAGAGAGCATTAAAAGAATCCAGTCTTTTAGGCGCTTCAGAGAAGCCATCCGAAGAAGACGAAGATAAAACAGAGGCACAAGAAAGTGCATCTGAACAGGACATGAAGTCCGAATCAGTTGAAACAGAAGCGAGTAACCCAGATGGGCTTACAGCAGATGACCTAGAAATAGAAGACACTGAAGAAGAACCAGAGGAACAGGAGCGCTACACTGTCAAAGCGGCAGGTAAAGAGCATACTGTGACCCTTGACGAACTGAAAAAAGGTTTTCAATTTGGGGCTGATTACAGTAGAGATAAATCTATACTTGCTGAGGACAGAAAAAAACTTGAAGCAGAGCAAAGCTTGCTTGCTAAGGAGTTAGAAACTACTCAACAAGAGAAGAAGCGCTACTTATCACGTCTTGAGGACTTAGACACAATTGTGACATCAGATTTGAAAAAGTACGATGACATTGATTGGGCTAAACTTAAGGAAGAAGACCCTGTGCAATATGCTCTTAGAAAAGATGAGCAAAGGGATTTACAGACAAACCAGAAGCAAATAGCAGATGAGAAAAATGCACAAGTGCTACAAGCACAATCTGATGCGATTGCTCAATTACAAAAAGTTAAAGTTGAGCAAAATAAAGTTCTTAATAAAGATATCCCTAATTGGGATCATCCAGTAGAAGGACCTAAAATCAAAACGAAAATTAAAAATTACGCAATGACTATAGGTTTTACGGAACAAGAACTTTCGCAACTAGTTGATGCTAGAAGTGTAAAGGCTTTGAACAATGCTATGAAGTACGAGGAATTGGTTAATGCTAAAATTAAAAGCAAGAAGGTCAAAAATGTACCTAAAGTAACCAAGCCTGGCACTAAACAAACGGCAGATGAAGTAAGTTCAGAAAAAAGAGCGCAACTTAGGAACAGACTTAAAAAGACAGGCAGAGTGGAAGATGCACAAAACCTAATTAAAAATCTTTTATAGTCTATTAATTATTTATTTAGAGGTAATCAAAAATGGCATTTACAACTAATGCGTATGAAACTTTTGATGCTAACGACAATAGAGAAGATTTAGCGAATGTAATTTATAACATTACACCAACTGACACACCTTTTATGTCGTCTATCGCAACAGCTACTGCGAGCTTCACCAAGCACGAGTGGCAAACAGATACATTAGCAGCAGCAGCGGCAAACGCACAAATAGAAGGAGATGATGCTCCTAATGCTGCTTTATCGGCTACGACTCGTGTATTCAACTATACGCAGATTTCTTACAAACCTGTGATTGTAACTGGTACACAAGAAGTAACTAAAAAAGCAGGCATGACTGACGAACTAGCTTATCAAGTGGCAAAAGCTGGTAAAGAACTAAAAAGAGATATGGAACTTGCCCTAACTGGTAAAGTTGCAGCAGCAGCAGGATCAGGCAATGGCGGTGGTGCAAGAACTTCAAGAGGTTTTGAATCTTGGACTACTACCAACAACGTCTATGGTGCTGGTGGTGGAAACTCAAGTGGTACTGTCACAGACGGCACACAAAGAGTTCTTACTGAAGCTATTCTCAAAACAGAATTAAAAAACTGTTATGACAATGGCGGAGAGCCAAACTTGATGTTAGTTGGATCATTCAACAAACAAAAAGTATCAGGATTTACTGGTAACTCAACTCGTATGGACATGGCAGAAGATAGAAGTCTAGTGGCTACTATTGACGTTTATGTTTCTGACTTTGGTGAGATACAAGTAGTAGCTGATAGAATACTAAGAAGCAGTGGACGTTCTGCTCTTCTAGTACAAACAGATATGTTTGCAACAGCTTTCTTGAGACCATTCCAGGTTTCTGAGCTAGCAAAAACT
>Ga0098037_1001537_pt1 | contig 10605 bp, 17 predicted proteins | sample 5_EtaG_FD_75050 | JGI IMG/M metagenome (GOLD analysis project Ga0098037, IMG submission 75050) | Marine viral communities from the Subarctic Pacific Ocean - 5_ETSP_OMZ_AT15132 metaG | ecosystem: Environmental > Aquatic > Marine > Oceanic | place: Pacific Ocean | collected 2015-01-08 | reverse complement strand
TACAAATATATTATACACTATATTTAGATAAATTAAAGGTTGGGTCTAATGTCTTAGGACTTTCTACCTTCATAATTATCTGGTCATCAAATAAAAGAATATACTTTATTCCTTTATATTGTATCTTTTGACCTGCATGTTTACCATAACATACATAATCATTTAATTCACACCAAGGTCCTTTAGGAAACTTTTCCATATCATGATAAGCTAAATCACCCATAGCAACAACTTGTCCTACTGTAGTAAGATAAGCCATATCATCTCTGGTAGAGTCTGGTAATAATATACCACCCTTAGTTTTTTCTTTAATAGAAACAGGTCTTACTAAAATATGATACCCAGGTAAATCAGGTAATATATCTGGATTGCTTATATCTTCATTAGAAATCCACGCATCATTTTTAATACTTTTTGCCATGCCTACTTGTTGCATTATTCTTCTTCTCCTTCATACATTTTTTTAATTATATTTTTCATAACATCTATAGACCATTCAATACCTTGAATACGACCTACTAGATGTTTATAATTAGCGAATGAATCTGCTTGTCCATTCGCTAAATTAATTCTTAATAAATTTAACTCTTCTTCAAACTTACGAAGAGCTTCATTAGATACTTCCATCTATCTTATTGGTCTCCAAAAGCAGGTGCAGTATCTGCAGCTATAACACCCCAAACAGCCCAGTTAGTAGAATCTAATGCAATAAAATTAATTTCTATTGATTCTGGAACATTAACTGTTAATTTAGAATTTGAACTACCATTTGGAAAAACAGATGCTGTTGTATTACCATCTATATCATGAAAAGTAACACCACCTCTAGATATAAAGTTTGCATCTGCTCCTGTAGATATTATTGGATTTGAAGCATCAGCAGCTACACCACCATAAATAAATTTAAAGTGTAATCCTGCAGATGGTGAAGGTAATGTATACACTCTATTACCTGTTACATCTGGAATAATATTTACTCTTCCTGCATTATCAGCAGCAGTTAAACTTGTATTTGCATCAGCTAAAACTACTGGAGTTACTACCAAACCATTATTACCAAAAGTAATATTTTCTGTTATTGCTCCTGTAGAAGAGTTTTTTGTGATTCCAATAAAACCATTCTCAGACCTAATTGGACCATTAAAAGTTGTATTTGCCATTTTTATTCTCCTTAAATAAAATTAACCTGTCGTCTTGGCATGTCTGCTAGGGCAGTCGACAGGTATAAAATATCCCTAGTTATTCTACAAGTGTTTCACCACCAGTATTTTCTTTCATTTCTTCTTTGATAGCTTCAGACATAAAATCAATTAATTTTAAACTTCTTGTTCTATCATCTATATCATTTAACTCTGCTACTTTTTTCATAGCATCAGTTCGTATTCTTTCTAAATCTATTTCTGCTCTTTGTTCTGCAATAACAGTTTTAGTTAGTAAGTCAAGTTGTTTCATAGTTTCTTTACTTGCTCTATCTAAATCTGCTTTTTGTTTTTTCATCATAGCATTTTGTCCATCTACAGCAGAATCTTTTAATAACTTCATTTCTTCTAATTCTAGCTTTTGAGATTCTAATGCAGCATCTGCAGAATTTCTAGCAGAATCCATTTTAAGTTTTTCTTTTTCTAATTCTACTTTAGCTTGCTCTAATGCAACCATTTGTTGTTCAGGTGATTGAGCTTGACCCATAGCTTGATTAGCATTTAATACTTGTTGTGCTGCTTGAGCCATTGCCATTTCTACAGCTTGTGGATTTTGCTGACCTGCCATTTTTGTTACACCACTAATTTGTTCTTGATATTTCATTACAGAATGTTCTTGAATATTAGCTTCTAGTATTGGTTTAATTCTAGCCATAATAGGATTAGCACCATTCATAGGGTCTTGTAAATATGCCATCTTTGTTTGAATATGGGCATCATGATTTTGACCTGGAAATGCAGCTATTGGTATACCTTTTGTTGCTGCCATAATATCAGATACTGGGTCCATAGCTTGTGGTTTCTTTTTAGGAGGAAGTATCTGTTCAATATTAGGCATATTAGCAGCATTTAATATTGTTCTATTTAATTCTTCTATATTAAACATACCAGGAGGGGATTGTTGAGCCATTTGTAAAGCCATCTGAGCCAACATCATTCTGTGTGCATTAGAAGGAATGTTAGGGTCTGATACAGGGACTACATCAACCCTACCATCAAAATCCTTTTTAAATACACTTTGTTCAGCATAAGGTACTTCATATGGATACTCTGAGGGTAAGTATTCATAATCTATACGAGCAAGAATTTTAAATTCTTCTTTTTGAGATTTATGTAATCTCTTATGTATAGATGAAAAGAATTTACTAGATGCTTCTAATAAAGCCATTGTAGTTCCTACAGGACCATAAGATGCAGCATCAGAAACAATTTGTTCTGTGCTATCTGCAAACTTTTGACCTGCAGCAGTTACAAATCCAAGCATCTGAAATAGAGTAGAGGAAGGCTCTTTATAGGGGAGAGGAATAATTGCCTTGCTTAAATCTACTCCAGTTGCTTCTATCTCTTTAAATTCTCCTGGACTTATTGGTTCATTGTCTCCAACAAGTCTAACACCTTTTGCTTTGAAACCTCCTGGTAGGTTTGCAAATTGACCTGCGTCTACTAGACTTCTCATAGCTGCTGTTGCAGTCATAGTTAAGTTGCCTAGAAAGTGCATCAAGCCAAACCCATAAAATCCAAAACCAGGAACAAACCTGTAGTGAACAAAATGGGAAACTTTTTCTTGGTTCTTATCGTTCTTCTTATAGTTACGTCTTATACTTAAAACTTTTTGTGATTGCTCTTCTACAGTAATAATATAAGGAAGAGCATAATCTTCTTCTATTTCTAAATAGCAATGTTGTTCTAATAATGTATATTGTGGGTCACTATCTTCTGTAACACTTAATCCTAATATTGTATCCATCTTTTCTGATAAAGATGTTGGATTAGGATTACTAGCTTCTGGTAAATCTACATCTTCATAAATACCTGTACGCATATCTCTTGCTAAGTCTACAGGACTTCTATAAATAACATGTGTGTACCTATCTGCTTTATTTAAATTAGAAGCATAATAAGAAACATAAAACTGGTCGATTGGTATAAACTCTGATACTGGTCTTTTTAAATTAGCATCATAATAAACTTTTTTAAATGCAGAACCTATTAGTGGTAAATGAAACAACATTCTTTCTGTTTCATCAAAGTATTCAGGCATCTGGTCTGTTACCTGATAATTCATAAAGTTCTTAACTCTATTTGATTGTTGTTGTCTTTCTGGTGTTTGTTTACCTAATATTTGAGTTCTAACAGGTCCACTTGCAGGAAACATTTCCTGTATTGCTTTTGATTGAAACTTAACTGCTGATTCAATTAACATAGGATGTACTGCTGTACATGCACCTTCAAAAGGTTCTGATGTATCTTCTATCTTTAATCCTAATAAATCAAATCCTCTTTCAAACATAGATTCCCAATCAGCTCTGGAATCTTTATCTGCTCTATAATTATCAATTACAGTTGCAGCTATATCTTGTAAGTCTTCCTCTTCTATATCATTAGCCATGTTACCATACCATTCTTCTATATCAGGTTCTGGTTGCATTTCTACAGATGTTTCTGTAAAGTCTACAGTTACACCACCATCAGGTTCTAACTGAATAGTAGCATCTGTATCTTCTACTTTTTTTGGAATTGGAATTACATTCTGAATTTCTTCAGGTATCTTATCAAACGGATTTTTTTCTATTGCCATATTTTTCCCCTAAAATCAAATTATAACATTAAGTTCGCCAATATGCAACTCTTTTTTGTTTTGGCTCATCTGCCCACTCTGGGTCCTCAGGATGTGATAAATGCCAAGACTCTTTCATATAATGTATTGCCATAGTCATAGCATCTACTTGGTCATCATGAGCTGCATTTGGAAAACGTAACATTTCTTGTAATAAATCTTCTGACCACTTTTTATTTTTTGGTATCCATACTCTACCTGATTCAATCATAGGAGATGCAGCATGTACTCTAGCTACTTTATCTCTATCAGGTAAATATTCTAATACAGGTAATCCTGCTCTTCTCATATCTTGAATTAATGATTGTCCTGATGCTTTCTTTTCTACCATACATACATCAGGTCTATATTCATAATATAATTGTTGTGTTATACGTCTTAGTTCTGGATATTCAAATCTACCTTTAATATTTCCAAGAAGTATTAAATGTGATTGAAAAGATTCATATCCAGATGCATCTTCTTCATATTGTGAAAATATTCCCCATGTTTGTATAACACTAAAGTCTGCTGTTGTCTTTGTAGAAAAAGCAGTATCATATGTTTGAATAATAAAATCACATGTTGGAGGTTCGTCATACTCCCACCATTGTATCCAATCTTTTTTTAGTAAACCTCCCTCATCAGGGGTAGGGTCTTGCATATATAATGCATTCCAGTAACGTGCACCATTAGATGCTCGTATTTCTTGTTCATCTACTTCTAACACTTCGCTTGGTTTCCATTCAGGAAAATAGCTAGAACCTACAGGCAACTGTAATAACTCAGCACTTGCTTCATCTAACCAAGCAGGAATTTTAATTACCTCCCAAGGTGCAATAGCATATTCATCTTGTTGTTTTAATAACCAACCACATAGGTCATCATAGTGATACCTTGTGTTTATTATTAATATAGAACCATTAGGCATAATACGAGTTCGTAAACCTGCAGGGTACCATTCTTTAACATATCTACGACCTGCTTCAGAATACGAATCTTCTTCAGACATAACATCATCTAGTATAGCTATGTGAGCTCCTCGACCTGCTATCTGAGATTTAACACCTGCTGCATAATAACTACCACCTTGATTTGTTTTCCATTTACCTGCAGCTCTAACATCAGTTCTTAACTTTACACCTTTAAATATATCTTGAAACTCTTCAGAGTCTACGACATCTCTAACAGACCTACCAAAGTCAGAAGACAATTGGTCACTATGAGAAACAGTTAATATCTCATGTTCTGGATTACGACCAATATACCATGCAGGAAACAGTTTAGAACAAATAACAGATTTAGAGGAACGTGGTGGTAAAAACACCATTAATCTTTTTATTTCACCACTTTCTAATTGTTTTAGTTTTTCTGATATTACTTCTATATGACGACCCATCTTCCAATCAGAAACAAGTATAGGAGCAATCTTCCTAACAAATGTTATGAAATCTGATTTAGAGTCTTGGGTTATTTTTAAATTAAGATAATGATTTAAATTAATATATGGTGATGTAGATATAGTCTCTATAGTTTCCAAAGTATTTAAGACCTTTACATTGTTATATTGTTAAGTTGTTATATTGTAATAATATAAAACTATAATATTTAATTTTAAATACCTCTTAAACTATATAGTATTATATTATTATATATATTATATATTACTCCCCACTAAAATGCAAGTATTATTTTGACCCTAGTTTTTTATTCTATATATGATACTACCATATATATATACACAATACATAATAATTTTTTGTGGTGGGGTATGGCTATATTATGTAACGAATAACTGTTTTTTTATAAAAAGATACCTTAAAAAAAAGTATCCTCTGAAACCCTTGCTCAGTAAGGCTTTCAAAATTATATTTAACATTTTGTTGACATTCATAATTTTTTTTGTAATGATTAATCATCCAACAAATTCCTTGTTGGTGTTTTTTAACTTAATCACAAAGGAGAAAACTATGAGTGATTATATAAAAAGAATCGGTGAGTTACAGCTACTTGCTGATAATAAAGAAGACAAGCTGAAGAAAGCCAAAAGTACTTTAGGTACTGAGGTTAACGAAACTCAGATTGAGATTGGCATTACTGCTGTAGCGTGGTGTCTAGCTCAAAAAGAGAAAGGTCAGAAGTTAGCTGAAAAGTTAACTTTGGAGCTTAATGAGCTTAAAGACAGTAAAGGAAAACCTGTCTATGAGTACACACTAACCAAAAAAGGTTTAGTATGTAACAAGCTTAATAAGCTTAGAGAGTTTGCTAACTCTAAGAAAGTTAGAGAGACTTTCTCAAAGAATACAAGCTTTGAGGATATTTCTAACAAGCTTGTAGAATTAGAGCTTGACTCTTGGAGCAAGATGCAAAAATGGGCTAAAGATAAAGCTCCTGAGACTCTTGACCAGAAGGCTTGGAAGATTGTCGAACAGATGAACGACAAAGATGACCAAGCTCTAAATAGATTTATACGTAAGATGTGTTCTACGTTTAATCTTTTAGACGAAGATGGTGCAGAAGCATTAGCTAAACAGATTAACAAAGTTAGCTAATATTAAATGGGGAGTGTAAAAGCTCCCCACTAACTTGAAAGGGAATAAAATGAATAAGAAAGACTTAATAAACTTTGTAGAAACTTCAGCTAGATTAGAGAATATCTGCAATTTACTTGACGAACCTGGCAGGCTTCCTGCTGACCAAAGAAAGTTATGGATTAATAATTATAATTCCATTGCTAGAAAGGTAGGCTTACCAGATTTTATTGATTATGATTACAATCCTCCAGAATCTTTAGAGGAACAGTTTGAAAACTCAATATAATATTAACCAGGGGAGTGTAAAAGCTCCCCACATTATAAAGGATAAACAAATGAATAACAGACAACGAGGAAATTTTTATATGATTACTTTAATCTTTGCTAATATAATAATCTGGAGTTTAATTTACTCCAACTCTTAAGAACCAGGGGGCTTCGGCTCCCTTTTTTTTACCTTTTTTTTCTTTTTTATTTTTAATATGTTCGGTGAGCCCCAATATTCTAACAAGTTCGGTGAGTTCCATAGTATTTCTATTTTTTTTGTCCCAGATTTCTAGTATGTTCGGTAAGTTCGGAGAGTTCGACACCCCCTCGAACCCTAAATAATGCAGAGAACACGAGAGAACACCACAAACTCCCCCTTTTTTTATATAATATTTTCGGTAAGCACGACATAATGCAGAGAACTACACATTATTTCACCTTGTTTCTGTCTATTATGTAGTCATATGCCCAGAAAACAGACACTTAAGACAAGCAAGACTAACCATTCCTTCTATACTATGATGACTCGGCGACATAGGAAAAGATGATACATATTATAGGGAATGATGAAGGTTCGACACCCTATCGAACCCTTACTTGCATTGACAGATGGCTCAAAGTATGCTATGCTGAAGGCATAATAATTGATAAGGAGATTTGAATATGCCGACACTAGATAAAAGAAGTATTGTGAAATATGTATCACAATTAGAAAAGAGTACGAGTACACAACCAAAGAACAATTACTCACATTTTGGAGTAAGTGATAGGAGTAGTTTATCCAAAGCAGGATATAAATCTACGACAGGTTGGGGTTGTGTTTATAGGATAAAGCAGACACCATTTGGAGAAATGCGTGTGAAGATTAAAGGTGCTAGAAAATCTGGTGCTTGTAAATAGGTTCGACACCCTATCGAACCTTGACATAGCTTGACAGATTGAACAAAGTATGATAAGGTTAATACATAAATAATAAGGAGAAAACAATGCAGATATGTTACAATAATAAATTATATAATATGTATACATCTAATAAAGAAGTAGACATACCAGAAATAGAAGAAGATAATATAGAAGATATAGCAAAAGCAAATGGTATAGAGTTCGACACCCTATCGAACCATAAGGAGAATGGAGATGACTAAAATACATATAGTAGATACAGTAGAAGCTACACTTGATAGCTATGACATAGAAGATTTCTGTAGACTGTGGAACAAAGGAGAAATTGTAGACACACATAGGAATCATTATCAATATAAGATATATTCAGATATAAATAAGGCAAGAGAATTATTAAAATATTATTCAAATACACCTAACGTACACGACTATGCTTGGAATCGTGGGTGGAGAGGAGAAGGAATAGATGGCTAGAGAAATAAAATATGAAGTATACTTTGATGACGGAATAGATAAAGCATTAGAAGATATACAATTAGAATGTGAGAAAGTAGAATTAAAATTAGAAAAACTTGGTGAGAAACTAGAAAAAGTTGCAGATTGTATTTATGATTCAGACTTCTATTCTTGTCGTAAAGAGTTATGGAGTAAACTTAATTCTAAAGCATATGATTTACAATATAAATGTGGTTGTTCAAATTGGATAAAGAAGTTTAGGGTTGACCCACATTCATAGGTTCGACACCCTATCGAACTATAGAATTTGATAGTGTGGTAGCTATCGAATACTCTGATGAGCAGGGAATAAGTCAGAGTTATTATTAACATTCCCATTTTATAACTAGGAGAAAACAAAATGAACTTAAAGAAAATATTAGACAATGCAAAGAAATCAGAATCATTCAAGACTTTTGATTTCAATTCAAATAGAAAACGTAGCAAGTGTATCAAGCATTTATATATTGCTAGAGAAAGAGGTACACCCTATTGCAAGGTAGGTTTAACAAAACATTTAGAACAAAGAATGAAAGAGTTAAATGTATCTTCGTATGGTGGATTCAAAGTCATAGCATCTGCAGAATTTGTTGGTAACTGTTATGTACTAGAGGATAGTATGAAGAAATGGTTTGCTATCAATGGTGCTCAACACGGAGAAGGTACAGAGATGTTTGTGTTTGATAACTGTACTGATGCTGATATAAGAAAGTTATTTAATCTAGTAGTGAAAGGTAACATATCTAGTTTAAAAGATTTTACATTAGAGAAAGTAACTAAGACTATGAGCAGAAGACAACAACTTAATTTATTACAAGCTTAAGGAGTAACTATGCAAACTACACTAAGATGGTGTAAAGACATAAAGATGTGGGCTATTGACAGACCCATCAATGATGTTGGTGATGTCAATGGCTCGTGTGTTCACAGAACTTCTTTTTGTGATACGTCTTGTTACAATGTCAAGCTATACAAAATGTTTAAAGGTATGGCAAAAAAAGATATTGCAAATGAGAAGTTCTGGCAGTCTTTACCGACAAATAAAAATGACAATCAAGATAGTTTAAAATCTTTACAACAGAAATTGTTTAGGTCTAGACGACAAACAAAACGAGCAAGGCTTATGACTAGAGGTGAAGCTATCAAAGATATGTCAGATGTATTTAGAATAAAAACTTTATGTGAAGCTACACCAGATACAATATGGTGGATACCAACTAGAGCTTGGCGAAACAAGGGACTAAAGCAATTGATTGAAGACGTATTGTTTCCTCTGAAGAATGTCTCAATCAATGGTTCTCTTGACCCTAGCAATACCAAAGAAGAAGAACAACTACTCAAAGATAGTGGTTGGTCTACTATGTACTTTGGTGACGATACTAAGACTACATCTAGTGTAGGAGATAGAAGATACCTTTGTCCTAAGACACATAAGAAACTAAAGATATGTGATACTTGCAAGGGTGGTTGTTTCTCACAAGTTGCAATAGGTAGACAATCTAATGTACATTTATCACAACATTAGAGTTCGACACCCTATCGAACCCTTGACAAATGTAACGTAGTATGATACATATTATATATATTAGAAAGGATATATTATGAAAAGAAACAATTTAGATATAGCTATGTTAATAACAGATGCTATCTTAAATGATTTTGAAAATAATGGTAAAGTAAATATACCACTAGATGAACACAAGTATTCTTTTCCTTTACAAGATAGAATACAACTTGAATTAGAGAAGATAGCTAATGAAGATATGATAAATGATAATACTAAATCAATAGGAGAATAAATATGTCATATAAAGAAGTAACAGAAACAGTAACAACTTATCCAGACTTAGATGAGGAAGATAAACAAGACTTACGAGATAATCCTAGAACTTGGAGAGTCTATATAGATAAGACAGTTACTGAAGAGTTTGTTGTTGAAGCTTATACTAAAGATGAAGCTGAAGATATAGCAAGAAACAAATCAGAAAGTTATAGTAAACCAGATGGTTCAGAAGTAGAAGATGTATCTGTTAGTTCATCTGAACTTGATAGATGCACTTATGCTGATGATGAGATAGAATATATAGAAGAGGAGATATTAGATGTCACATAATGGTAACGAACAATTAAAGGAAGATGCTTTTGAAGAAGTAAAGCAACAGTATATAGATGCAGGTCATACAGAAGAACAAGCAGAAGAACTTGCACAAAAATTTGCCGAAGATAATCCAGACTTCTGGCATGATGAAGAGCCATTAAGTTATGATGGCTATGAGTTAGAAGACTTATCAGATATGGATAGAGAGGAGCCTTGTATATGACAGAACAAGAACTACAACAAAAGTTAGTTGACCTTGATGATGAATACGAATATAGTGTTTCCGTTGGTACAATACGAACACCAGAAGAAATAGCTAGTGAAGTGTATTCTGTTATCAAGAAACTAGGTTGGACTGAAGATGAAGCATACGACTATATAGATTTTGTAAAACATAGATATAATTAATAACAAAGGAGAGAACATATGACTAAGAACTTATTTGGAAAATCAAGACCAAAAGAAAATCCTTATGCTACTTACAAGCTAGGCGATTGGGAATGGAGAGTATTA
>Ga0098037_1001534_pt1 | contig 10615 bp, 12 predicted proteins | sample 5_EtaG_FD_75050 | JGI IMG/M metagenome (GOLD analysis project Ga0098037, IMG submission 75050) | Marine viral communities from the Subarctic Pacific Ocean - 5_ETSP_OMZ_AT15132 metaG | ecosystem: Environmental > Aquatic > Marine > Oceanic | place: Pacific Ocean | collected 2015-01-08 | reverse complement strand
TCTGGTAAACCTAATGTCATGTAGCTAGGATTATAATTTGTTCCACTAACTAAAGTTTCGATTTCACCTGTTAAAGTAGGTGTAGGCGGGTCAACATCACCGCCTCCAACTTCTGTACGTTCAAACATTGAATTTAAAGTGTTAGCAGTAGATTGGTCTGTTCCTAGATTTAACAATGTTCCATTTACAGATATATTTGCTCTGTCCATGTTTTCTAACTGTATCTTATCTCCCATCATTAAATTCATTGTAGTTACATCTACATGTATTAAATTTACTGGATAAGGTTTTACTATAAGATTAGTTAATCTGTCTTTTATTATAACAGTTGTAGCACTTCCATCTAAACTAAAATCTGGAAAATTAACCCTTGTAACGTGACTAGAATAAGGTAACTCGTAAAAATCACCATTTAAAGCGGGTACTATTGCACTTCCTGTATAATTTTGATGTCTACAATCTCCTCTACTTACTTTTATATTTGTTATATCTACATTACCTAAATGTATTTGATCGTGGAAACCTATAAAACCAACATCATCAATATTAATAATATTTTGACCAAAACCTAACATATTTAAAGAAGCATCAAACTCAATACCCTTGTAAGATGAGCCTTTTGTATTATTGTCTGTACTGTGTATTTGCGTATCTAGTATCTCTAGTAAGAAAGTTCTTTCTGGTCTTGCTATCATACCCTTAATTAAAAAAGCAGAGTTATTAGAAACTGTACCATTAACATTGTAAGAAGACTTATTAGAGTTAGTTAAATCATTATCCCTAAACTTAGTATTAGAAACGCCATCTGTAACAACATCTGATCCCCAATTATTTTGAAATACACTTAATGCGAATCTATTTTCAATACCACCAACAACATTTAAAGCATTATTAGCAGTGCCAATATAAGCCATATTATATGCTGTGACATTTTCACAATTTATAATATTTACAGAATCTAAATTATTAACTAATTGATTTCTTGATAAAAACACGTTACCACCTATACCGCAATTTTCAAGTGAAATAGATTCTTTATTGTATTTAAAATCATTTTGTGAAATACTTACTACAGGTGTATTTTTTATTTTTATTGCTCCACCTGTACCAACTTCACTACTAGCATAAAAAGCTTGTAAGTTAGATTGTGTATGAGTATAATGCATTATAAAAGCTAATTTATCTCCGTAGTCTTTATTCCATGCATTGTTAAGCAAATCACAATTTACTATTTCAACTTCTAATGCAGACTCTATGTATATAGCGTGTCCGTACGCATTTTCAAACTTAATGTTTTCAAATATAAATTTCTTTAAACAACCAGATTGATCTTGCTTTATGAAAGAATCATTTGCGGCATCAAATGTTGAAAAAGTAAAAGTAGTTTGACCAAAATCAGAATAAAAATATAAATCTTTGTCAGTTGGCAATACAATTTTGACATCTGTATATGTACCTCTTAAATTTATTGTATCACCATCATTCGCATTATCAACTGCATCCTGCGGGTTAATGTAAGGGTGTAATACTGTACCATCCATATCCTCTGTAGCAACAGTTGTACTAGCATCTGTATAAATAGTATTGCCGTGATTTACAGCAGAATTAAGAAAATCACTAAAAGAAAGTATAGTTGAAGAACTAATATAGTTCAACACAACAAATCCAGTACCATTCCAAAGTAACTGTAAAGAACCGCCTCTATTTAGTCTTCTACTGCCCGAAGTAGTACCAAATATCCTCAATCTAAACGTAGAACTATTTACAATAGTACAAATCCAACCCTCGTCGGCAGGCGTTAAAGTTGGCAATGTAATATCTTTGTTTACAGTTAAAAAATAATCAACATAATTCCTATTATTTAAACTTGTAACATCGTAAGAATCATCTGCGTTTACATAATCCCAAGGCTCAGCCCTTTTAATCCTATCCCAAGTAGATCCGTTGTATTGTATTCTATCATTTATATCGTAATCTACACTATCATAAGTACCATTAGTACTAACAAAAAAGAAATCTCCTACCTCTGGTGTTGGTGTTAAAGATGTTAAATCTGGAGTATTACTACTTGCATCCCACAAACCTCTATAACCACTATCCTCTGATGTAGCTGCTTGATTTAACTGTAAATCTATATCAGCTTTTAAATCTTCTGCACTAACAGGTGTTGTATTGTCTGATTTAATAAATTCTGTATAAGGTACATTACTACAAATTTTAGTTGGAGTACCTTGCTCTGTTGGTGCATTTGGATTAAATAAAGTTATTTGACCATTATTAATACCGCATGTATAAGTATTTAAAGGCAAAGGCTTTACACTAATACCTTGTATTTGCACATTTGTATTTGCTATATCTTTTTTTATTCTTATATAACTCATTATCTTGCTATTCTAAATATTTTTAAATTCCAACCTATAATCTCTACTTCAAACGATTTTGTTCCTTCTAAAATTATTTCGGCACTACCATTTAAAATACTTTCACCGATAAAAAAATCATGTGTCACCATTTCTTCACGAAATATTCCTGCGCTTAATGTTTCTACATGTAACTCTTTTCTTAAACTAAATATTTTATTTCCTGCTATTAAATCATCAAAAAAGTCTATTCTTACATTAAATGCTTGATCTATTATTGAAGCATTTGTTTTTACGTGTATTCTAGCTTCTATAATATCATTTTTTTTTATTCCAGTACCTCCAAAAACTAACCTGTTTGATTGGTTACTCCACATATCATTAACACCTTTAGCTGTTGTTTCAGCGTTATTTGTGGTTGTGCCATCTGTTAAAGTATCTTCATTATTGTTAGTTAACTTTACCTCGCCACCATTAATATTTGTTTGTATTATTGGTGTAATAGTTGTTGCAGTATCTGCAAAATCTTGCCATCCAATTAAATATGCGCCCGTTTTTAAAGCAGCCGATTCCCCTGCTTCGTTATTTCCCAGATTTCCATGAGCAAAAGATAAAAATGTTTCTTTTGTAAAATTTTCACCTTCATAAATACATTCAGATAAATTTGCTTGAAAAACATTCGCAGAATTGTAATTAACGCCATTAGTATCATACAATATAATTTTACTCTCTTTTTCTAATTTTTGCCAATTATAATATACATCTCTTTTAGGCATATCAAATATAGTTGCGCCATCTTCAACAACCATAATAGCAGCATTTTCAATAATAAATTCTTTTGCCATTTTTTTTATTTAAAAAGTTCTATAATCTAATAATCTTGTTTTGTGATATTTACTAATATTAACTTCATTGTTTTGATTACCACCTAACACATAAATCCAGTTTTTAGTTTGACGAATAAAAAAGCCTACATGTCCATAAGCTGAATTTTTACCATTACGCCAAAATACTACTATGTCCCCTTTTTGTGGCTGTTTTGTACTTTCTCCGTAAGTAAGATATGATCTAGCGTTTAATTTTCTTGTAGAACTATATCCAGAACGCTCTAACACATAACCAACATAAGCAGCACACCACGCGGTTTCGTCATTAGTGACCCATGAATGACCGACTGTTTTAAAATATTGTAATATTTTAGGATTATGATTTGAGCCGACAATTTCTTTTTTTCCTACTTCTTCTAATGCGTTATTTATTATATCTGTTTTCATAAATTAATATTTTTTTGAATCTAAAATAAAATGAATACATATAGGTGTCATTGCTATCCATTCAGCAACTAATAAACTATATAAATCTAAAACAAAATACAAAGACAAAGAAAAGAATATTATACATGCTGAAATAAGCGTTATAAACCTGTTTTTTACGGAACTTAATACCAACATTGATATAACACCGCCAATAAAAAAAATACTAGCTGAAAAGTAGTGTAAAAACGGGAAATCTTTATGAGGTGTTAATACCACTACAAATAATGAAAAACCTAATATAAAATTATACCATTTCTTTTTGATCCATCCGTTATATATAAACATCATTGCCGACATACTTAATAATAACGCAAATAAAGAAGATACTCTACTATATGCGTAATCTGATATACTTTCCCTTACTTCATTAGAAGTAATTATAAGTATTAAAGGTATTAGTAATAAAAAAACTGATAGAAAAATTTGTAAATCTTTTAACCTTTTAATCATAATTTATTTTTTTTCTCGTTTATTTTACATCCTCCTTTTTCTTCAATTTTATTTATATAATTATAAATTTTATTTTTTATCATGCTTTGTAACTTTTTAATCATTAAACTTACAGCGTCAAATTTTTCTATTTCTTCTTTGTTTTTTATGCAGTATATATTTCCAAGTATTGAATACAATTCAGATATTACTAAAACAACCATTACTATTTTAACTACAATTGAAAAGTCGTAATCTATTGTCTTTCCCGCCATAGCAAGAACTACAGGAATAAGAATAAATATAATTTTGGTAGATATTCCCCACCAAAAAATTGACCTTTTTATTTTATATCCTAACCTGTAAGCTTTTAATGCTCCTAAACAAGAATCTATTAACATTAAAATTATTAATAATATAGTTGTCTCTATATCCATGCTTAAATAAGCAAAAACAGGATAAACTATAACTTTAAAAAATTCGCTCGTTTTTTCTTCCATTACTTTGACTTTCATATTTCATGCAATATTGTTTTTTAGGGGGGGGGATATTATACTATTTACTTCTATTAGATTTTATTATGTGTATTATATATGTTAACCATGCAAAATTTAATATTAATGTAGCGGTAAGATTTAAAGGGAACCCGTTTACACCGCTTATTAATAAAATACTATATGTTATACGTGTAATTGCTACAGCATAAAATGAGGTTAAAGTAAATGCACAAAATTTGTATTTATGTAAAAACCATGCAAACGTTGAAATAATTAAAATATCATAAGTAAGCATTTTTATTATTTCGTAAGCTATTTGAAAACTTGTATGATGTATTTCTAAATCATAACAACCTGTAATAATTGGTTCAAATAAATAAGGAAATAATAAATTAATATTTTGAGAAATTGAAACTAACACAAATAAAGAAGCCATAGAGTATATAATAACTTTTTGTGTGTATTTATTCTCAGTTATTTTTAAAGGATATTTTAAAAACTCTTTGTAAGTCATTTATTTTAATGATTTAGGACATAATTTCGTATCGTTTGGATTTGGAGAAAACTCTTTACCTGCTAATTGAGTGTCATAAACTGATTTAAAAAAAGTAAGTATTTCGTGTACTTCTTCTAACATTTTGTTTTGTTCTTCTGTCATAATTGAATTTTATAAATTATTGTATTTAAAATTTGATGTTCTACTTTTTCAGCTACTTCTACACCGTTAACATTATGCGTAGTAATAATCATACTGCAAGTGCCAACGCCATCTAAAGTATTAATTATTGGACTAACTAAAGTTAATATATAGTTTTCGTATTCTGATTGTGTTACTTTTGTCATATTGCTAAAATTTGTGATAGTATTGTTTCAGCTTCTTCTTTTGTTACGTTTTCGTCTACATCTTCCATTAACTTAATAACTTGCGTAGCTTTTACTATGTCTTTTTCTGTAATTAATTTTGTTAATTTATCATTTGCAGTCTTTATATAAACATTAAAAGACAATAGTAAATCGTTTCTTATTTCATACTCGTTTATAATTAACTTTTCTTTGAAATCTTCAACGCTTATAGTATCTAAACTGTTACTTATTCTTTCATTGTTAATATTTTGTAATTCTATTAAATATGCGTTATTAACTTGTTCACTAACTATAATATCACCTTTCGCCCACAAATATTTATCTTTTGCAAAAAGTATTTCGTTTTCTAAATCTGTATCGCTTCCATCTATTCCTAAAGATAATCTTTTTGCGCCAAGTTTTAAATTAGGTATTTCATAACTTTGTTTTTTAGTTAAAATAGGAATTGCAATTGTGTCTTTTTCTTCTTCGCTCATTCCTTCAACCCAGACATCATTAACAAATTTAGGTTTGTAAAAATTTTCACTAGGTACTAAATTTGTTTCTCTATCTTTTAAAATATAGCTTTCACTTTCATTTCTTGATGAAGATAAAAAACCATCTAAATTGTAAGTATATATTTTTATCATTTTTTAAATGCGCTTAATCTTCTTATTTCTATTCTTCCACTAGATGCGTGATTGTCTGCAATATCATATACTAAAGCAAATGTTGTTGCGGGTATATTTGATAAAGTTAACTCTGGCGGGTTTTTAGCTTGCGCAATTGTGTACTGCGCAAAATCTCCTGTAAATATTTGTGTGTAATTTGCATCTGTTACATTATACGTAAATACAGGATCAACATTTGCAGTTATAGCGTATATAGTTACTGTTTTAGCTCCAAACGTTACACTACTACCATCCACAGACCTAGTGCCATTTACATAAGTGATTTTGTCTAATTCAACACCCTCGCCAAAATGATGAATCACACGTTGATTTATAAAAGTTGAAGCTAACCAAATATCCGTATTAGCATCATCTTGAATCGGAACATCTAAAAACATTGATTTAGGGTAAAAATTTGCGTTACCGAAATCAGTCGCTTTTGTATATCCTGTTGTTATTAGTCCTGCACTACTTCCACCGCCTGAACTTTCTGCAAATAGTTTTCCGTCCGTTCCTTGTTCTATTATATTGTTTGGGTCAGTACTGATTAAATCAGCTATTACAACGTCACCTTCTCGGTAAAAACCCACATAATCAAGGGCGTCTAATTGTATTGCTAAATCATCACCGTTTGAAAAAGGCGTATATGTAGTTCCCGTTGTATCATCTATAACGGTTATATCTGTGACATTAAATGTTGCAATTGGCTTTTGCCCGTTAATTCTAGATAAAATAAAATTATTGCCTTGAATGTCGCAAACTGCTTTACTTAATATCAAATCTTGATCCGCTTCATGTTTCCATGATCTTGCTGATATTTTTCGTATTGTTAAACTCATATCTTTTATCTTTCTTCTAGTATAAAATCACTATCTAATATTAGTGTTAAGTCGTTATTACCGCTATTATTTCTTACCTCAAAAAATACATAATCATTTTGATCTAAATTCACATAAAATATAAAATTAAATAAAGCTAAATCTCTATTACCTGCAAAATTATTTACCTGTCTTCTTTTTTCAGAAAAATCTATAAATGTAGAAGTAGAAGCATCAAATTTCCTTAATCTTATTCCTATATCGTTATTTGGTGATGATTCTATTGTAAAATTAACTATACATTTATATTCTCTTGGGCTATTTCCTAAATGTCTTAATTGTCCAGAATTAGGACTATCAAAATGTTCTAAATTGCTAGTAGACCATACAGCATTTAATAATACGTATGTTGATCCTGACGGTATGTTTGTAACATTTTCACTTGAAACAAATAACCTTCCACCTTCAAATGTATTTTGCAAACCTACATTGTTTGACCATGCTGATTTTAAATCCGCTTGCGTAATATTTGGTGTAATGTTTGCATCTATTGAATTAAAAACGCCATTTCTAGAAATTAATGCATTATTAATTTGTAATGTTGAAGGATTAACAAAATTACTAGACGAAAAATCTAAAAAAGAAGCAGAAGCAGGTAAATCTATATTTTGATTAGTTCTAAATCTGCTATTCATACTAAATGATGTCCCCGATTTAAACAAAGTATAAGCACCATCTGTTAAATTTCTTACAATTGAAGTATCAATAAAATAACCGCCTAACCATGTACCGCTAAGTGTCATTTCAGGAGTTCCACCAAATCTACCCGTATTTGTTTCTAATCCTTGTCTATATCCATTTAATTCCCCTATTGCAGTACAATTATTAAAATTCACTCTTACTAATTCAACCCCAGATACTCCGGTACTATTAGTTAAATTAAAAACTTGCGAATTTGTTCCATTAACTTCTAAAGATAAATCTTGTATAAAAACATTTCCAGCAGTTACACCTATAAACATAGAATATAGATTATCACTACATATTAATTCTGATAAATCAAGATTATAACCTTTTATAAATATACCTGCACTTGGAACTGTTATTGTAACCTCTGTCATATCTATAGTACCATCTATAAAATACTGTTTAGTGCTATCTATAGTCCCGCCTAAAGTAGTAGAGACATTATCTTGCGTAACTATAATTCTGTTTTGTAAATTTTCGACTGAAACATCTTCAACAATAGGATACTGAAATCTTGGCGGGTAGTTTAGATTTCTATCATCTAAACTACACATAAAACCATCTAAATAAAATGTTTGTGAAGTAGTAGAACTTGCAGCGTTTTGTTTTAGTTTTACATTAAATGTTATTTTATCTCCTGCGCTAAGTTGTATCAATTGCGTGTATCTGTTCCATGTGTCGTATTCTTCCGTGTCTGTGATAGTAAAATCGTAATCCGTTGGAACTCCTGATATAAATATTTGTACTGTTGCATTTATTGCGCTAGTTCCGCTTACACTATTTGCAAAAGCATACCAAGAAAATAAATAATTTCCAGTAGTATCTATATTAAATTGTGTTTGTGTTCCGCTATTTATTACTAAATCGCTATTCTGAACATCTGTATTAACTATTTTTAAACTTCTTTGACCTGCAAACTTAAATTGTGTATCGTGTGTTCCGTTTCCAGAACCAGAAGAAACCGACCAACTATACGAACTATCAAACATTGAAAAGCTTGTAGCAAGATTGTCTGCGTAGGTACTATTTTGTACTTGTATTTTTTCTGCTGTTGCCATTAGTTTGCTGCGTTATATGTTATTATTCCTTTAAATGATGTGTTATTTGGAATTGTATTTAATACAATATTTGTTTCTGTTGCTGACGAACTAATGCTTGTTATTACGATATTACCTGCACTATCATAAAGATTGTAATTAACAACCTGTGAAAGTTCAGACAAATATTGATTTCCACTTACATTTGTTATTTGGAAAATTGTACCAGAAAGAAAACCGCCGCTAGTGTTAACAACGTTTAAATCTATAGTTATACGTCTACCTATTTTTGTTATTTTAGTTTGATATTCAAATCCTGATGTAACTGGAATTGTTATGCTATTTAATGTATTTGATTCTTCTACGGGACTTGCATAAATAGCTTCTAATAAACTGTTAGCATTTGTACCTAAAACACTCCTAACTTCGGCTGCTGTGTTTGCACCGCCATCATTTATAATATTTATTTGTGTTTGTATTTCGTTTTTTGTTGACATTATGTTAAAAAATCTGAATTGTTAAAGTCTGTACTGTTAAAATCTGCATCCCCTATGGTGAAATTCCATGTTTCACGGTCATTTTGTATTCCTTGATAAAATACATTTGCTGTTGACTTTATTAATGTGTTATCTATAAAAAAATAATAATCGTCATTAGCTATTGCATAATTGTTTAAATCGTCATTTATTTGAAAGCTTTGAGAACCAACAAAAGACAAATCATTTTGATTCCATGTTTGTAATAATATATTTGATGAATTAAACAGTTTTATTTCTCCCGTTTCAATAATTATATTTTGATTAAATACTACTATTGCAGTAGGTAAATTTCCAGTAGTATAACTATTATTAGGCGTAAAACTTATAGGCTCTACTCCTTCATAAATTTGAAATTCAAATTGTATCGTATCAGATTCATTTAAACTAAGTAAATAAGATGTTTCAATAAGATTTGATAGTTCTATACGCTCAGTAAATTCTAAAGGATCAAAATAGTTTGATTGTACGCAATCTGTATATACATTGTTGTGAGTAAGAAGTACATTTAATCTTCTTAAATTATAACCGTTAAAATTTTCTACGAAATATTGATCGTATTCTTTAATAATTGATCTAGAAGGAACTGTGCGACCTGTAGTTATTTGTGTATATGCTTCAATGTCTATTTCATCAATAGGTTGATTATAGAATGTATTTAATCTAATAGATTGTTTAAACCCACTATTTACGTAGTCAATTCCTTTATAATTGTAGTTTGACCAGTAATCATGCCTAGTAGTATATTTTTTTGAATCTTCTGTAACAATAAAAGGAGAAGACCAAAATACATAATTTGAATTTGTAGCACTTTCCAATCTTAAATATAAAACTTTATACCCGTGATCTGTTGGAAGGTTTACAATTTCAAAAGCTATTTGTTGTAATCCTGTGTAGCTTGTAAATTCACTAATAAATAAATGTTTTGTTATATCTTCAATAACATTATTTGAACAGTCTACAAGACTAGCTATGTAATTACTTTGAAAACTAATTCCTTGCGGTGTATTAGTGATTTGTAGGTATGTTTCACTAAAAGGCAATAGATGAACCTGCGTATTAAAGATTTCTTCAGCTACAGGGCTTTCATTTAAGTTTTTTGCCCTGCTAAAATTATCTAATAATCTTATAAAACTGTAGTCTCTCATAATTGTTCCATTGCAATTGCTAATTCATCTATCGAATTGTAAGTCAATCCGTTTATTTTAACAAAATCGTATCTAGTTTTATTTATTAAAGGTACAAAATTGTTATCAAATATCTGAATAAAGTTATCATTTGTAACTAATTCAAAAGGGTAAATTCTGTTTTTTTCATATCCTGTCTGATTTACTTCAATAATATTTCCTAAATTATTAATT
>Ga0098037_1001531_pt1 | contig 10625 bp, 13 predicted proteins | sample 5_EtaG_FD_75050 | JGI IMG/M metagenome (GOLD analysis project Ga0098037, IMG submission 75050) | Marine viral communities from the Subarctic Pacific Ocean - 5_ETSP_OMZ_AT15132 metaG | ecosystem: Environmental > Aquatic > Marine > Oceanic | place: Pacific Ocean | collected 2015-01-08 | reverse complement strand
TTCTTTGTCAGAAATTATCACACAAGGTATTCCAAGATTGCCCACGATTGTTTTACCATGCTCTTCATTTCTAGCTTCAACTGTTTTCCCATATCTATTTAAGCATCTTACTATTGCACTTTTTTCGCTTTTAGTTAGGTTCATTTTGCTCTCCTATATCAAATTTATATTCATAACCTCTACTGTTATGTCTTTTTCTTTTAACAATAACCTCAGTATTCATATCTAAAGGTAGATTATAGGATTCTCTACATCTAGCCTTTCTCATGTTTCTGACACAAGCAGCAATTGTATTTTCTCCATAAAATCTTCTTTTTTTAGCATATTGTTCACCATAAGTGTTTGTATATGCATTTTGAATAGATTCTTGTATTTCGTGGAACATTCGCCATTCGTTTTTTAAATAAGCTTTGTGTAACACGATAAATACACAGTCATCAACTGTGTATTTATTCATGGGTTTTTCTTTTATGCAATTTGGTATATCCATTAGAATGATTCTTCATCATTGTTTTGTGCTGGTTGCTTCACAACTTTAGGTTTATTTCGTTGCATAGCCTTTTCTGCATCATCATCTTCTTGTCTTGTTGCAACGCCACAAGCCATAAGTAATGAGTATCTTTTTGCATAGCTAAGTGCTGAACCATAAGCTTGTGGATCTTGTTTAGCAGCAGGAATTGTTACCCTACCACTTGACAAAGTACCGCCATGTCCATAAAAGATTGTTTCTATACAAACTCCCACATCACAATCATGTGCAACTTGTTGTAACAATATGCCATTATCGTTAAGTGGTTTTTTTACAGAATCAATAACCTCTTTCAAAGTTGCATAATCACTTTTGAAAAAAGGGTTATTTGCATCTTGCACTACATGGTCAATTTCTTGTTGTGCCTTGACCAAAGCATTTATCAATGTATCAGTTGATTTCATTTTATTCTCCATAGTTCTTTAGCTATCGCAATACTACTGTTGTCCCACATGAACGAAGTCATGTCAGGGTAGAATTGGTCAACCAAAGAATTAATATCATTATTTTGTAAAAGGTTCATCATTGCTGATGCAACCCTGTACACCTCATTTAATCTCATGTCTATATCGTCTACCTCAAAGGTTATGACCTCTGCTTTCGTTTTGGTCACATAAAGGTAATCGGCATAGGCACGATTTACATCAAGACATTTTGCATATAATGCAATCTGTCGTTGAACTTGTGGGGTCAATGCTGATGGTCTTTTTGCAGTAGTCTTTATATCTCTAATGCAATCAGAGTATTCCATATCAACAAACCCTAGAACTGGTATGGGCAGGTCATCAAATTGTAGTTCTACTTTCTTTTGATAACTTACTGGCTCACCTAATTCTTTATAAAAAGGAATTCCAACTTCTAAGTACTTTTGTATATTGTTGTATTCTGTTTCTGCTTTCTCTTCATCAAATACATTGCCTTGTTTCTTTTCATAGTTCATCAGTGCCTTAAACTCTTTTTGTGCTTGTTCAACTGATGTGTTGGGATATTTATCCATATTGCCTATAGCATGATCTATAACTGTTCCTCTTAACATTGCAGGGTTAGTAGGTGATTTGTGTTTAGCTAAATACCTAACAATGAATAAAGGTATATCTTGCATAAATAAATTGATTGAACTTGCTGATAAGTGTTCTATGTCAAACTGGTTAAATGGATTATTGCTACTCATAGATCATATTGTTGTCTTGCAACATGTCCTGAACTGTTTCTTTTAACCAAACCTGTATCTATACCAGTTTGTGTCTCTAGCTTTCCTATAACTTTTGCAACTTCAAACTTAATTTCTTTAATAAGCATCTCTGCTTCTAGGTTTGAAAGTTCTGCTTCTTTTATATTTTTTAGCAGGTCTCTAACCATATCACTTCTTATATCAAGTCCACCAAATGCTTGTTTGTGAACATCGTCTTCTAATGATAAAAGAGATTGTAAAATTAATTTTTTTGCAAAAGAATTAATATTTAAGATTTCAATGTTTTCATATTTCATTTTATTTTCCTCAAAGTATGATTAATAATTTATTTATACTTAATATATAACATATTGGAATAATATCAAGTCATATATTGTTATTTTATTCCTTTTTGTTATAATCAAAATAATGAAATTACAAAAATATTTATCAGATAACAAATTAACGCAACACAATTTTTTAGATCTACTTTATAAAAAAACTGGCACAAAACTTTCACAGGGTGGTTTGTCCAAATATATTAAAGGTCAAAGAATACCAAGAAAAAATGAAATGAAATCTATTCATGAAATAACTGAGGGAAAAGTTCAACCTAACGATTTTTATTTATGATCCAAACACAACAATCATTGAGTCGTGCATACCTGCCTTATTTGTCACTTTTTCACCTTTGGTATTTACACCAATAAATTTTACTCTACCTTTTAAAAATCTGATTTCATTTGCATTAGGTTTTATGTGGTCATGAAATAATTTTGTACTTGTACTAACTGGTAATAAGCATACACAAAGTTTACCTTGTTTTGATTGCTGAATAGCTTTGATCACAAAAGCATCTTTTAATTTTCTGCTGTAAGGAGGATTAATAAAGTTTCTTGCTCCCCAATCTATATTTAATCCATCAAACTCTGCATATAAAGGACATGGATCAAAATTAAAATTAAACTCTTTATTTAACTTGTTATATAGGTCATGTGGTGTTGCCCAGTTATCATGGTTGTTTAAATTTCTATTTTTCATATTTCTATATCATCATACCAATTACTGTCAGATGATTTTTTTTCTTTTGTGACTTGCATCTTATAATTTTCATAATCTAAAAAGCGTTTCTGATGTAACCATGTTGATGCATGTGGAACAAATTTTTTATCAATCTTTTTAAATTGTATTTCATTAATATATCGTTCAAGCATAGTCTTGAGTTTTTTTACATCATAAGATCTTGTGACTTTGGCATATTTTAACTTGGCATTAAATTTGTTTTCTTTTCTTGGATAAACCTGCCAAAAATCGTCAAAGTTTTTATCTTTTAAAGGAATAAAATCTTCTTTATCATTTGGTTCATAAATAACTTTAGAATCATCTTTAGTGTGATCTTTAGTATTGTCAGGGGTGTAGGCAAGGGGGGTGGTAGGGTGTAGACCACTAGGGGGGTTGTTTACACCAATCAAAGTTAAATGATAACGATTTGATAAATTACCACCATCTTGCTTGTATCTTTTCTCAATTTTCAAAAAACCAAGTTGCTCAAACTCTTTAATAATATTTGCAACATGTTTTGTGTCTTTTAATCCTGCTAGTTTTGCTATGTGCTTATAACTTGGATAACAACTGTTTTTTTCATCGCAGTAATTTGCAAGTAAAATTAATATTAATCTCTTTGTAGGTGTTTGACTTTCAAATTGTAGACCAATTGCTTTATTTAGACACTCAATAGACATGGACTTGAGTATAATGATTTGTTATTATTTGTAAATACAAAATGGAATAATTATGAAGATTCATGAAATTGATATAGATCAAGTTAAACCTTATAACGACAATCCGAGAGTTAACACAGATGCAATTAATGTTGTAAAAAAATCTCTTGCTGAATTTGGTTTTCAGCAACCCATAGTCGTAGATAAAGATAATATAATAATCGTTGGTCACACAAGGCTTGAAGCTGCAAAAGAATTAGGGTTTGAACAAGTGCCATGTTTAATCGCTGATAATCTATCTGACGAAAAGATAAAAGCATATAGAATCATGGATAATAAGTCTGCTGAATATGCATCTTGGAACTATGGACTGTTAACAAAAGAAATAACTGATCTTTTAGAGCAAGACTACGATTTAGAATTCACAGGATTCACTGATGCTGAATTAGAAGATCTAGGTTTTGACTTAAACTTAGAATCATTTGTGGAAACACCTGTGACTGCTGAAGATGAAATACCAGAAATAACTGAAGATGAGCCAATTTCAAAAATGGGTGATGTTTGGATATTGGGAAACCATAGATTATGTTGTGGCGACAGCACATCAATAGATGATGTTGAAAAGCTGATGAACAAAGAACGAGCTGATATGATATTCACTGATCCCCCTTGGAATGTTAACTATGGAGCAACTGATCATCCAACATGGAAGCAAAGAACCATATTAAACGATCACATGAAAGAGGATGAATGGGCAGAGTTTGTAATGGGTTTTTGCACAAGCCTTAAGGTAGCAAGTAAAGGTGGGTGCATGACATATCTTGTTATGTCTGCTCAAGAATGGAGTATTGTTGATAAAACATTAAGAGATTCAGGTTTCCATTGGTCAAGCACAATAATATGGGCAAAGGATGCGTTGGTTATATCAAGAAAAGATTATCACACCCAATATGAACCAATATGGTATGGATGGAATGATGATGAATCAAGGTTAAGTCCATTGCTTGACAGAAAACAATCTGATGTTTGGGAAGTTCCAAGACCAAGAATATCTAAACTGCATCCAACGACAAAACCTGTGGAGCTTGTTGAAAGAGCAATTAATAACTCAACACAAAGAACAAACTTAATATTAGATTTATTTTTAGGTTCAGGTTCAACATTAATTGCAGCAGAAAAAACAGGAAGAAAATGCTACGGAATGGAACTTGATCCTAAATATGCAGATGTGATTGTTGAAAGATGGCAGAACTACACAGGTAATAACGCAATACTTGAAAAAACAGGCGACAACTACAACGATATTAAAAATTAATTCAATTTGTAATAATATGCCTTTATAAAGTATGATTACAAAAAATTACAAAAAATGGCTAACAAAAAACCTAAATATAAAAAAATAACTTCACACCTTAAAGAAAAAATGAGGGTGCTATATGTGCAGGGAGATATTGACCCTCAAGGCTTCAGAAGATTATCCACTATTGAAGAATTAGCTGATGATAATAAACTTTCTAAAAACACACTGTATAAAATGGCACAACGAGAAAATTGGAAATTTCAACAAGAAAGATTTCAAAAAGAATATGAAGACAAATTAGATGCTCAAAGAATAAAAGAGTTTAGTGTTGAATCAAAAAAGTTAGATTCAGCTTGTTTAAATATTGCAAAAGCATTATTAGCAAGATGTGGAAGTGTTATCAGAAACACACAAAACGCTTCAATTAAAGATTTCACACCACAGCAATTAGACTCAATGGCAAGTGCAGCATTAAAAACACAAAAATTTGCAAAACTTGCATTGGGTGAATCAACCTCAAATATTAACCTCAATGGAAACATACAAGAAAATGACACCTTCAGAAGAGCTATGGAACTGCTTGACTCAATTGAAGACAGCAGAATCCCAAGCGATAGCACTACGCACTGAATGGTTAGACACAGCTAGAGATAAGCAATTACAGCCAAAATTAGAGCATTATATTTGGTTGATACTTGCTGGTAGAGGTTGGGGTAAAACACGCACAGGTTCGCAGGACATCGCTTTGTATGCACTTCGTAATCCTAATGTTAACTGTGCTGTGGTTGCACCAACACATGGTGATTTGCGAAGAGTTTGCTTTGGTGGTCCATCAGGTCTTATTAATGTCATTCCCAAAGAATGTTATTTAAAATCAAATGATCAAAAGGGTTATTCATCTAGCGTGTCCGAAATAAGATTATTTAATGGTTCAAAAATCACAGGATATGCAGCACAAGAACCTGACAGATTAAGAGGTCCACAGTTTCATAGAGCTTGGTGTGATGAAGTAGCATCTTGGAGATACCCTGAAGCGTTTGATCAGCTGATGTTTGGATTAAGGCTTGGCGATAATCCACAATGTTTAATAACGACAACTCCAAAACCAACAAAACTTATAAGGGACTTAGTGGAAAGAGAGGATTGTTATGTGACAACAGGTTCAACCTTTGAAAACGAGGCTAACTTAGCAGATAGTGCCTTGAGAATGTTGAAGGATAAATATGAAGGAACTAATTTAGGCAGACAAGAATTATATGCTGAAATTATAGATGATATTGATGGAGCATTATGGACACCACAACTTATTGATGAATGTAGAACAGATGATGAAGTTGATTTGCAGCAGATCATTGTGGCAATTGATCCAGCAGTAACCGCAAATGCAAATTCAGATGAAACTGGTATTGTTGTGGTTGGCAGAGATTATAAAAACCATTTTTATGTGTTAGAAGATTTATCAGGTAGGCACACTCCTGAAAAATGGGGTAGAATAGCTATTAACACATTTTATGAGTGGGAAGCTGATAGAATTGTTGCTGAAGTAAACAATGGTGGAGACTTGGTTGAAAGGCTTATAAGAAACTATGACTTCAATGTGCCTTATAGAAGTGTAAGAGCAACAAGAGGTAAAATACTTAGAGCAGAACCAATCTCAGCTTTGTATGAACAACGAAGAGTACATCATGTAGGTGTATTTTCAGAGTTAGAGTCGCAAATGTGCAGTTATACTGGCGAGAATAATACTTCACCTGATAGACTAGATGCTTTAGTGTGGGGATTGACCGAACTAAGCAAGTCTAAAGGACAAGTAAACTGGAGAATAAGCTGATGGCAGAACAAACATTTTTTCAACGACTCTTTAATGTACAACCAAAAGAGACAAAACAATCAAACATGATGGGATACTTTGGTGTTGGATCAAATGACATTAAAAGTTACAAGTATCAAGACTTAGCAAAAGAGGGTTATTTAAAAAATGCTATCTGCTATCGTTGTGTAAACGAAATATCTAGAGGTGCAAGTGCTGTACCTTTTGTCATTAAAGCTGGTGATCAAATAATAGAAGAACACCCATTAATAGACTTACTTAACAGACCAAATCCACTTCAGTCATATTCTGAGTTTTTTAATAGCTTGTTTGGGTATGTGCTTTTAAGTGGTAATGCTTACATACTAAAAGTAGGTGCAGAACAAGGAACGCCAAGTGAGTTACATCAATTAAGACCTGATAGGATTAATATCAAAGGGAGTGGTAATCCAATTCCTGATAAATATGAGTATGTGTTGCAAGGTAGAGTACATCATACTTATGAAGTTGACCAAGAAAACGGATTTAGTGAACTTAAACATATAAAACTATGGAATCCACTTGATGATTACTATGGTTTATCTCCAATGAGTGCTGCTGCTGTTGAAATTGACCAATTCAACATGGCAAGTAAACACAATGTTAATCTTTTAAATAATGGTGCAAGACCAAGTGGTGCTGTCATATTTAAACCACAAGATGATGCTGGTTTTCCAGTTAACCTTACAGAATCACAAAGACAACAATTATTAACAGACTTAAACAATAGATTTAGTGGAACTTCTAATGCAGGAAGACCACTCTTGTTAGAAGGTGACTTTGATTGGCGTGAAATGGGTCTAAGTCCTAAAGATATGGACTTCTTAAACTTAAAACACATGAGTGCTACAGATATAGCAATGTGTTTTGGTGTTCCTAGTCAATTAGTGGGTGTTCCTGATGCTCAAACATATTCAAATGTAGCTGAAGCAAGATTAGCTTTGTATGAAGAGACAATTATTCCACATCTAAGAAAACTATCATCAGACTTAAACGAATGGCTTGTACCTATGTTTGATGAAAGACTTAGACTTGAATTTGATATTGATGCAATACCAGCTTTATCAGAAAGAAGAAAAAAGATTTATGAGAATGTAACATCAGCAGTTCGTGAAGGAATTATGACAAGAAACGAAGCTAGAGAGATTATAGGATTACAACCTGTAGATGGTGCTGATGATCTTTATATATCTGCAACACTATTCCCTTTAACAGATGAAGGTGTAGATAAACCTGAAGATCCAATAAATGAAGAAGACTTGAAAGAGTATGATGATGACTTTGATGATGACTTCATGATGGAAGAAGAAAAGAATGATTTAACTAACTTTCCAAAAAGAGGTGATAACAAAAAGATTTCTTTAAGAAATAGCAAATATCCACAATTTGATTATAACTTTGCTACTAACTTAAAAAACGAAGGCGTGGGCAAACAAATATGGAAAGCAGGTGGCAATATTAGAGGCAATGAAGCTTATATGTTATGGGGTAGAGCAAGAGATGGCTCTGAATCACCTGCTGTACTGAAGTGGATAAAAGAAAGAGAAGCATGGGCAGCTAGACATTTTAGAGATGGACAAGCATTTAGAAGTGGCAGTAAAGAGCCAAATCTATCTAATGTTGCAGGTGTGGTTGCACAAATTAAGTGGGGTGTTATTGGTAACTTAGGTGAACAGGGTATGAAAGATGTAATACTAGAACTTACAAAAAAGCTTGAAGGCAGAAAGGAGTTAGAAGATTTTGAACCAAAAGATGATGATAAACATATATCTGTAGTTGAAGATCAAAAACAAGTTTCTGCCAAAGTAAAAAAAGCATTACAAAAAAAGGTTGATGATCATAATGAAAAGTATGGCGATAATCCTAAGAAAAGAGCAACATTGAGAATGTTAGAAGCAGTCTTTCGTAGAGGAGTTGGGGCGTACCGAAATAATCCTGCAAGTATTAGACCGAATGTAAGTGGTCCTGACCAGTGGGCATATGCTCGTACGAATAGCTTTATGTTTGCTTTAAGGACAGGTAGATTTCAAGGTGGTAAACATGATCAAGATTTATTTCCAAAAGGACACCCACTTTCCTCTAAGACCTGACTTGTGAGTTTTGTAAAATTTTTCTTGTGAGTCAGGCAACCCAATTTAAAAGAATAAGAAGTCTTAGACAAAGAAGAATATCTGAACGCAACGAAATTAGACAACAACTTATACTTCGTAACAATTTAGAAAAAAGATTTTTTAGAAGATTAAATTCTTTATTTAGAAAGTTTGTTAAAGTACAAATGCATCTATTTAATGAGTTTGGTATTTATCAAGAAGCAACAGCAGTACAAATACTTAATGAAGATTTTATACCTTTAATACAATCACACTATCGTAGGGTATTTAAATCTATATACGATTTTAACGAAAACAAGTATGAAGACAATTACAAACAAGAAGCAGTTGTATTTGGTAGAAGTATAGACTTTGAGAATGTTGTGAACGAATATTTTACATCAAGACAATTAATATTAACTGGTATAAGTGTTCGTATGTCAAACCGAATATCAAAGATTATAAAACAAGGTAGAGCAGATAATCTTACACTTCCACAAATAGCAAAACTTGTATCAGATCAGTTTTTACCTATAAGCAGAGCAAGAGCAGCACTAATTGCAAGAACAGAAACACATAGTGCAGCTTCTTTTGCAAATCATTCGTACCATAAAACAGTTCAAGAAGATTTAGGTATGAAGATGCTAAAAAAATGGGTTGCAACCAATGACGCTAGAACAAGACCTACTCACGCTGCAGCTAGTGGTCAGATAGTAGACATGGACGAAGATTTTACAGTTGGTGGTGTGCCAATGGGTTTTGCAGGTGATTCAAGAGGTGGTGCAGCTAATGTTATAAACTGTAGATGTGTAATTGTTTATGCAGATGAAAGAGATATGGAATAAAAAAAAGGCTCAACAAAGAGCCTTTAAATATAATCAAAAATATTAATTATCTACATCAATTTTAGATTAGAAAGAGTCAAAATCTGTTTTTGTTTTAACTAATTTTGATGTTGCTGAAATAAAACTCTCTCTATCAAATTTTACCTCATTTTGATAATTAGGCAGTGACTCTAAAAAATCAGCTAACTCAACAACAAAACATGATGTTCTCATGATTGTTGATGTTTTGTTTTTATTTTTATCATACTGAAATTCATCAGTTTCCCAACTTGTTTTAGCTATTATGCTAATAAGTTCAATCAAAGCATCATTATTTATAATCATTTTATTCTCCTGCCTTTCGGCTCAATTTATTTATGATGAATCAATTATAGTCCAAAATGGAATACATATACAAGTATTTATTTAATTATTTTATATTCACCTATATATTGTGCTAATCTATCCAATAAGATACTATATAAAGTAATTATGCCTATACCCAAACCAAACAGTAATGAGTCTAGGCAGGATTTTATGAAAAGATGCATGGGAGATAGCACTATGGTTGATGAATATGATTCAAATCAAAGGTTAGCTGTCTGTAGCAGTAGTTATAATTCAAGCAAAGAAGATTCTTTGGATAGTAAAGAACAAATACGAAGAGATGTTTTTACGACTGAGGAGGAAGCACAAGAAAGAGCCGATGAAATAGGTTGTAGTGGAACACACTCACACGATGAAAATGGCAATCTAGTATTTATGCCATGTAAAACACACGCTGAATACACTGAACTTGTAGGCAGAGAAGTTTCAGGTTACGGAAAAAAACCCAAAAAGAAAAAACCAAAAGACATGAAAGATGCATTAGATAATCTTGAACAAACTCTTGAAATTCAATCTGATCTTAAAGCATATATGCCAAATGATGATGATGAAGAAGATAAAGACTATGGTGTATTTGAGGGTTATGGATCAGTATTTGGTAACAAAGATTTAGGAAACGATGTCATTGAGACAGGTGCATTTGCAAAAACCCTGAAAAGAAAAAAACCATATCAAGTAAAGTTACTTTATCAACACAAATCAGATATGCCAATTGGTGTGTTTGATGAAATAAGAGAAGATGAAAAAGGTTTGT
>Ga0098037_1001529_pt1 | contig 10631 bp, 10 predicted proteins | sample 5_EtaG_FD_75050 | JGI IMG/M metagenome (GOLD analysis project Ga0098037, IMG submission 75050) | Marine viral communities from the Subarctic Pacific Ocean - 5_ETSP_OMZ_AT15132 metaG | ecosystem: Environmental > Aquatic > Marine > Oceanic | place: Pacific Ocean | collected 2015-01-08 | reverse complement strand
CTGCACCAAGCTGACCGTACAATTCCACTGCTTGAGCTATATCCATTTATTTCTTTTTCCTTTTCCTCCAAGATAGAGGATTGATGTTAAATTCCTTTTCATAAAACTTTAACTTAGATTCCATTTCCTCTAATTGTATGCTCTCTTCCAACTGATGTTTGTCAACAAGCAGCCGAATCTCAGCATGAGCATCCAATACTTCTTCTTCAAGGTCTTGAATCCTTCCTTGTAAATCATACCAAGCGTAACCAAGACTAAAAACAAGTACCCCAAACTGCACCAATAACTTCCAGTTAATAGTAATGTAAGCATTGTCATCAATAATCCCAGTACGATAAGACTTAGCAGTTTTAAACTCTTCATTCACTAGCTTCTATGTGATTATCTTGCGACTCATCGAGCGCATAACCCATAACAGACCAGCCTTCGCAGCCTGTTAATAACATCCCCACAAAAACAAATTTTATGGGAATATTATAAGATGTTGATTGATTATGCTGCTTTTTCTTCTTTGACAACTTCCATTCCTGTTTCAATTAAAGCATCTTCACAACCTTTTAATCCAATTCTAAGTTGAGTAAGATTAAAAGAAGCTCTTTCTACCTTATTTATTAAGTCTTGTCTGTGTTGTAAAAAAGCCTTTTGTTCTGGTGTTAGAGCATCTAAATCTTCTTGTGAATACTCTTTACCAAATATGTTTACTGTCGGCTTTTCTTTTTCTTTTTTAGCCATCATTAACTCCTTGTTATTTTACTTTATCAAAATCTTCCATAGCTGTTTCAACTGCTTTTGCTAAATCTGTATATTTAGTTGCTTCTGCTTCATAGCCAGTCTTAATTGCTTCTAACTGCTCTTTAGTGTATTCAGTCTTTTTATCATCCATCGCTACACCAGTTTCAGCACTATACACTTTTTCTTTTAGCACAATTTTATCTTGAGTAACTGCATCTTCGCCTTTAATAATCACTACATCAAATTCATCTTTTTCTTCTTTAACTGCTTCTTTAATGGTTACAGTTTCTTTTTCAAAGGCAACTAATGACTTTGCTTTCTTATCAGCATATTTATCCCAGTTCATATTATTCTTCTCCGAATTTGTCTTTAGCTTTGGTTAATAATTGTGCCTTAGTATGTTCCTCTGTCCATGCAACTGAATTAACAGATAAATACTTCTTTAGCTGTGCTTCTGTCCACTTATCACTAGGCTCACCACTAGGATAACCATTTTGTGACACAAAGTATGCTTCCTTGCAATCTGCATCAAATAAAGCATCTGCAATCTTTTTTACTTTAGCATCTTCATTAGTCCAATTTGAATTTGGATGCACTACATGGCGATGATAACTGGTTGAACCAATTTGTGAACCATTATCCATTACCTTTGTAGCTGTTCTAACTTGAATTGAATATTCTCCTACTAATTCAACTTTATCTACTTCTACTATTTTTTCAAGAGCCACTTCTGACCTCCTTTGTTTTTAATTCCAATTAATTATCCAATTAATCTGTAAAATATGTTATCGCAAACCCAGCATAAGTAGTTCCAGAAGTTGCATCAAAAGTACATTGAGCGTAATCAGCACTATCTGGGGTACTTTTAAAAAACACCTTAGATGTAGCTTGAGAAATAACAGTTAGTCCAGCTAAGTTTAAATTTAAACCATACCCATAAAACATACTGCCTACACATCTTTGTTCAGTAGAGCCACAAGCATAAGGCAACCCTTCTATAAATGCTGAACTTCCAGTAGTTCCAGATGTGCTTGAGCCTTCTATTGCAAGTTTAACTGTTACTTGTCTGCCTATTTTTACATAAGTTGCCGATACTGTTCCACCACCTACGCTAATAACATTACTTCCAGATTTTACAACTGGTGTCCAAGTACCTTCTTCATATTCTGTGCCACTATCATAAGGTGTATTTTCTAAAGTTGGAGCAGTTGCATCAAGTGTTCCAGCACCTACAGTACCATGTAAATCATTACCAGATTTATCGCCCCAGACCTTACTACCAGCACTAGAGCCATCATATTCAGCTACTGCACCGATTCTAATTAATTCAAATGTAGCTGAATTGTTTACACTTGTTGCATTTTCTTGCAAAACAACTCTTTTGCTAGTGGTAAATGCAGAGGTTGCTGTAAACTCAAATATATTTGTGCCATCAGCTAACTCTGTTCCTCCAAAGTTAAAACTTCCCTCAGTTCCAGATACAGAATTAGCACCATTTGTTTCTGCAATCATTAAATTTGGTAAAGAGCCACTTGTATTATCAAGAACAACTGTTAATCTGTATTTTGCACCAACTACAAAAGGAACAGTATTTGTATAAGCATAAGATAAAGAACCATCTCCATCAAATTGAGTTATATCTGCACCACTTGCTCCCCAATTTGCAAATCCATAAGAACCAGAGTTAGTCCAACCAGTAAGAAGATTAGTCTGATTAGCACCTTTATACTTAAATGGTACACTTGCACCAGAATAGTCATCTTTAATTTCTGTAGCTGTTAAGGCTTTGTTCCAAACTTTTACATTTTGAATTTGTCCTTGAAAATACTCACTTCCATTTCCAGAATATCCAATTTTTAAAGTTTGAGATGATGCTGAACCTCTAGCTTGAGATGCTGTGTTATCTAAATTTCCATTAATATAAAATAATTTATTACCATCACTTTGAACTAAAACTACATGAGTCCATTGTTGGTTTGAAATAGCAGATGTTGAATAAACATTATCACTTCCATTATATGAAGCTAATTTATCATCAGTATGAATGTAGAACTGAAACTCTGTTGTTCCACCACCTCTAATACCAACAATTCCAGCATGGTTTGAGTTGGATGTATCATGGTATAAATAAGCTGATACACTAAAATCTCCAGTTGATAAATCAACTATATTTCCACAATCAATTACATCATTACTACCATCAAACCGATAGTAAGGTGAACTCATGGTATTTGCTACATGGTTTTGTCTGCCTTGTTCATTTACTATGTAATTATTTTTATGGTCTGTTGTTCCATCAGATTCAATTCTCATATTTTCAGAACCATCTGTTCCAAATCGCATACTATTTTCAGCGTGGTTATAATTAATATATCCTCGATAGGCATCAGCACCACTTACCCCATCAGCAAAATGAATTGAACCAGTATTGCCAGTGCCTCCAGCAATAGTTAATCCCGCATTACCAGCTTCATAAATCACAAAATTATTAGCAGAAACTTCATAAAGATTTGGAACAGATGAACCAACACCTAAATAACCTTCTTTAGTGAGAGTCATCCCTATAGCACTTGAACCCCCAGATGTTGTCGAGAAATAAATTTGACCATCATCTTTGTTAGTTGTATCAGCACCACTTGAACCAGATATTTGAGCAACTGTACTTCCATTCCATTGAAAATTAATATTTCCTAGACCTTGATTTGCTGAACCTCTATTGGCATCTAAATTTAAAGAAACTGCTCCATCCCCAGTATTTTCTGCTGTTATAGTAGTTGAAGTAGCACTTTTCAAATTTAACATTACTGATGGAGAAGCAGTTCCAATACCTACATTATTGCTACTATCTACTGTAAGTCCATTTGTTGTTGAACTTGTTCCACCAATGTAAGTTCCAGCATAACCTCTAATATTTAATCTAGTTCCAGCACCTTCATTCGCATTATCATAATAACCAAGCCAACCTCTAAGCGTAGAACTTGCTAATGTAGCACTACCACTTCTAAAATAAATATGAGCACCAGTACCCGAACCACCAGTTGGTGAAGTGCTGTGATTTAAAGTAACAGTATTTCCACCTCCAGTATCAGTAATTGTAAAAGGAGAATCTGGATTATTAGTATTAAGTCCTATTCTATCTGTATTTAGGTATACTGGAGAGGCAGTTCCATCTCCATCTACTACTTGAATTGCATTACCACTAGCACCAGCTACTAATGTGTCTGTATTGCCATTTAATTTTAAAAGCGAGGTGTAACTACTCGCTATACTTGCACCTGTTAAACTTGCCATAATATTATCCTAAGTTTTCCCATTGAGAATCTATATTTTCCCAACTATCGTTTATTGAATTCCAAGTATCAAATAGCGTTTCTAATACTTGACTATATGCCTTAAATAAAGCTAGACCTAATCCTAACATTAGTAAATAAAATTGATGTCGGCAGCATCAGGTGCAGAATCATCCGCAGTATGTCTTGCTCCTGTAGCTCTAATTGGTAAAATTGAGCCTGCGTTTAATCCCGCAAATGCAACCCATGCTCCATTGACATAAAATTCATAACTACCAGAAGCACCGATATACACTGCACGACATTCATCGTTAGTGGTATTATTGTTGGTAATGTTGACAACAGATGCGCCTGGAGTGACTGCTTGTTGTACTGAAAAATCGCGGTAAGTACCCATATTTTCCTCGCTTATTGTTTATTGCAACGCTCTAAGCCTATGGTAAGGCGTGAATGAGCTATTAGTTCAATATTAATAACGATTTATATGTTAAAATGTTCCTATTTATTAAAATCTTTTAATGTTTTATAATTTTTATATTGTTGCTCTAAAATAAGCAACTCAGATGCCATTTTTGGGGTTAAGGTTTTACTAGCTTTCTTTTGTCTTAATAACCGCAGTCTATCAAAGTCTACATCAGGTCGTTTTTCATATATTTCTTTCTTTAAAAATAGTTTACCAACAGCAGGAATGTCTGCTTTACTGTTAATTTCTTTTTCACCTAAAGTAGCTACATCATTAATAGTTTTAACTAAACCACCTGTACTAGAGTTCACAAAATTTTCAATCATTACTGGAGACAGGTAATCATGTATTCCTAACATACCAGTAAACTTTTTTGTTGGCTTATGGTCATACATAAAGCGACTTAATTCTTTAGCGATAGGTAGAGTATAGTCGGTATAACGATCAGGGATTTCTTTACGTTGCATAGAACGAGTTTCTATAGGCGCACCATACCACTTTTTATTAGCCCATGCTTGTTTAAACGGTTCAATAATAGTTGGCACAGGTAAAGGTACTGCTTGAGTTAAAAATTGAGTAACGATTTCATCAGTAGCTTTAGGGTTTTTTTCATACTCCTCATCTAAATATGCCATTGTCATACCACCAAACAATGTACCTAGTTCATGGGGTAAAGGTAGTGAAATAATATCTTTTTTATTGCTAAAATCAGCAGTATCAATATATAGATGACTATACTTTAATTCGGATGGTAGCTTTTGAAACCACTCTTTATCCTTATTAGCATACCAAAATGCAATCGTAGGAAATGTGATATATCCTAACCCTCTTGTAATTAAGCTCATAGGGTTGTTTTTTGCTTCGCGGTATATTTTATCTCCACCTTGAATTTGAGCATTGAAAAAAGCACTCATTTGATTAATAAATCCAACTTTTTCACCCATGCGACTAAAATCTACTGTTACATCTGATGCTGCTCTAAATGCTTTTATTTTTGCATCATCTGATCCTTTACCATAAACCTTTTCATATTCTTTTAGCATTTTTTCATATTCAGCGATTCTTGGTGCGCTTTCTGTTACTTCCAATATTCGCCTAATAGTATTAATGGGTTGAAGGGTAATGTTTTTTACATTGCCTTTGACTCCGCCTTGAGCAGTATTTAAAACTTGAGATACTCTTTTTTTATAGCTAGTGAGCTTATCTCTACCCATTAAAGTAGTTCCACCTCCACCCATTGCTTTGAAAAGCCTTGCAGCTTCTTTACTTTGTTTAGAGCCAAGACCTAAATCTGCCACTAATCCAATAGCTGGTGCGGCTGGATTAGGGAATTTTTGTTTAGAATTGATTAAATAAGTAGAAATATCTCTGACTGGATTTGTAATCCAAGAGAACGCAACATTTAATCCAGTTGCCCCTAACTTTAACATTCGCGTTGATTTACCAAACATTAAATCTAATGTTGGAGGCAGATACTCTGTCTCTATCCCTTTTAACATACTGTATAACTTAGGTTCTACTTCATAAAAAGAAACTTCTTCTCCCTCATAAATAGGAATAATATTTTCTTTTCCATAGTATTGCTTACCTACTGTAAATAATGTTAATAAATCTGAGCCTGTTTTATTTTCATCTGTTCTATTAAATACCCCTAAACCATTTTTTTCTAACACATCTACAACGGTTTTTAATTTCATAGTTTTTACATTAGTGGGCGGAGGTACTTTTTCTATATAACCGCCAGGTAAAATATTTTTATCAGATAAATCTCTTAATGCAATCGCAATTCTAGTTTTATCCGCAGAATTATAAATATTCTCAACATAGCGGATCATACTTTCTATTGGATTTAAAATCTGCCTACCGCTTCCTTTTAACCCCTTTATAGGTTTACCTCCAGATACAGACTTCCCTTTCATTTGAGGCACAGTCCTATCTGCAAAAAAACGATACAAAGGTAAATAAACAGGATTTAATTCTTTAATTTTTGCTTTGGCTTCTATACTTAAACCGCCTGCATCTACCATATAGTCTAAAATACGATCTGCCCACGCACTTAAATCATCACTTGCCTTTCTAAATTTTTGATTATCAAATTTATCAAAAACAAATTGTGCGTCTGAAAGCTCTATACCTGCATCAATATCAGGTCTTGATAAAGCTCGCCTAGCATACGCATAAGATAAAAAGTTCTCTATTTCAGTTTTATTTTTCGCTATTGGTTTTAATACTGTTACTAAACCATCACCAGTAATATTTCCAACATAATCAGTTGTATTGTTTAAAATAGCATTTTCTGCTTTTGACTTTGCTTTACCTTTAAATAATCTTGTTAACTGAATAGGGTCTTTACTTGGAGGCAAATCTTTAATATTTTCCTTTTTATAAATAGACTCTAACACTGCAACATCATCAACCCAGAGTTGTCTAAACGCTGTCATTCCATCGCTAATTTTTTCTTTAATAGGTAATTTTGGAGGTTTGCCATCAAAATTAATTTGCGACTTAACACGATCAACCGATCCCTGTTGGTTATATCGTGTCATTAAATCTCTGAGCTTTAAAATATTATCATATATTTTAGGATTTTCTCTAGCAAATTCTCCTGTAAAATAATTATGAAAATTAGGAGCAAGGTCTTTGGCTTGCCCTGTACTCACAAAATGCCTTACAAACTCTGCAAAACCCTCGCTAGTTCTTAATTTACTTTTGTCATAATCTAATTGACCTAGTTCTTGTTGCCATTCTTTAAACTGAGGTCGCTGTTTTGGTTGATTACCCCAAATTTTATTATCTAAAAAATGAGCGACTTCATGTGCAAGTACATAAATATCATCTGTGACTCTTGAACGCACTGTTTTTTTATCTGGTCTAAAAAACCCAGCTACACCTCTCATTTTTTCTGTAGCTTTACCTCTAATCGTTGCACCAAAAGCATTACGCATAAATTGCACAATTTCAGCACGACTTGTTCTTTCTACATCTGCAACTCTTTCTTTTGCGGCATTGGTATCACTAAAATGTTGATTTCTCTCAGATGCTTCAATATTTACTTGTTTTAATGTACTGGCATCTACTTTATCTAACTCAGATTCAAAAGGAAACTCAGGGGTAGGAAAATCAGAGTCTTTTTCTTGAATCAGTTTAGACGCTCTAAGTGCAGAATTTTGGAGTTGTAATAATTGAGTATTGGTTTTATTTGGCTCTGACATTTGTTGTAAAGTCATATTAAGGTTTTCTTTTAAACCATTAATTTCTCTTAATTCAGATTCAGTAAATTTGGAAGTTTCTACTTTAGCAGGCTTTGCCTTTGTTTGGGTGACTGGCTCTCCTTCAACCAACAACCCTCTAGGCGTTTGAGTTGTCTCACCTATTTTTTCTGTTTTTAATACCTTATTTGTTTTGGGTCTACCAATCGTTTCTTTAACCTTACCCCACCAACCACGATCTACAAGTTTAGTAACCTTTTCAGCAGGAACTTTAATAGTGACACCATTTTGAACAGCAGTTCTATATTGCGAACCTGTTAACCCTAAATCTAAAAGTAAATCTTTTTCTTCTGGACTAAATTTATCTTTTTTCCCTTCACGCAAAATAGATCGGACTTTCTTAGCATCCATATACACTTCTTTAGGCAATTTATATTCTTCTATATAATCTTTAGTAATTTTTTCGGTAAGTGCTTTTGATTTTTTTATCACTCCACCTACTAACATACCTTTACCTAAAATATCTAATATCTCGACAGTTTCTTTTGCAGTTCTAGTAGCATCCTCTGGTAAGAACTCAGATATATTTCTCCCTGCTTGAAATTGATATTTACCCCCTTTAATACCAGTAATAATAGCATTTTCAGCTTCATCTAATGCCATAAATGCAGTAACCCCTAAAGCAGTTTTAAGTGGACTGTTTGCTAATCCTATTGCTACTGCACCTTTAAATCCAAATTCAATAGATTCTTTAGCGGTTGGATCAGGTTGGATACCTGTTATCTTTGGATCACGAATTAACTGGTCGTAATTTTTTTCAACATTTCTTAGTGACCTACCAGTATCTTTACTGATTTGATAGATCATCTGACCTTTGACATTAGTATTTGTTTTATCTTTAAAAATATTACTAACCCATCCTCTAAATTTTTTACCTACTGTGGGTTCTGGTGCAGCACGAAGAGATGGTGTGTTTGGAGGTTCTTTTGGAAATAAATCAGCAACTTGTGTTGCTTTAGGTGTTTCTAAAACAAATCCAGGTGGCAGTGGTGGTAATTTACTTTCTAGTTCAAAACCCTCTGGAAGAGGCGGTAATTTTACTCTACTGGTTGCCATTTATTTAATTCCTTATTATAAAATACTCTTTCTCCTGTATTCTGATTAAAACCAAAGTAAGAAGGATTACCTTCTATTTCATTAAATACAGGACTTACAGTAGGACTTCCTAATCTTAAATTTGTATCAAATCTAGTTTTTCCTAATGAGTCTTGAGTGGTACTCTGGCTAACAATAGGTTGATTTGTCATTCGTTGATATAATATAATATTTGTATTTGTAGGATTCGCAGATACAAACTCATCAAAAGTAAGTCCAGTTGCTGTCGCAGCTTCTAAAATTTGCTTTTCAAGCATTTTAATTTGATTCTGCTCCATTGTATTTTTAGGGGTAGATGGTTTCTTTTTTCTTGCAGCTACCTCCTCTTTAGTGGGTACATTTCCCACCATTCCTATATCTCTTTTCACTTGCTCTTCTAAAATTTCTGCTTCTTTTAATAAATCAGCATCAGAATTTTTATTCTCTGCTTTTCTTGCAGCTATTTCTTCTGGGGTTGGTTGACTACCTACCATTCCTATTTTTCTTCTTAAACTTTCCTCAGTTGCTTCAAGGTTTTTTAACTCATTTTCTTCTCTTTTTTTAGTTTCTGCTGGAGTTTCATAATCTAAACCACCATCACTTATTGCTTTTACTGCCAACACAGGATCACCTCCTTGAAGTACAGACAATCTAGCGTTTAAAATTGACGATCTATTTTCTGGAGTTTGAGGTAAACCTGATATTAAAGAATTGAAAGTATTTAAATTTTGAGAAGAGTTCTTTTTATTTTCCTCTCTTTCTTGTAGCATTTTTTGTAATGCCATTTGCCCACCTTGCACTGCTCCTGCTGCAAAACTAGATGCAACTGCTTGACCCAGATTAGGTCTTTTCTTTACTTTAAATTTAAATGCCATGTTAAACTCCTAATAAATATGAGGTTGCGGCTGAACCTGCTCCTTGTGCAGCTTGTCCTAAGACTGATTCCCACCACTCAGGTTGACTGTCTAAAGTTGCTTGAAATTGAGCGCGATCTGTTTCTTCACTTGTCATAAATCGTGTCATTGCATCTGTCAAAGATTGTTGGTTTTGATCTAAACTTGCTAAATCAAAATCACCTTTAATCCCTAACTGCGTTGCACCCGCTAAATCTGCGGATGTTTGTGCCTTAGACCGCGAAATATAGTCTTGAAGGCTTCGTTGTCCGCCTTCTTGAACTTGTGGCGTTAGAGCTTCAATTTGAGCTTGATCTCCTCCTGATCCTAAAATAGCTCGTTGGAGTTGATTCATTAATTGACCTTGTTGTCTAGCACTAATGCGTGAAGCTAATTCTTCTCTTTCTCTACCCGCTTGAGTGATACGAGCTTCATACTCTTCTAAATTCTCATCAAACTCACCTTTGCGCTCTAGTGTAAGGTTTGCATTTTGCGCTTCTTCTAAAGTTGCGTATGATTTTCCATCTTCACTTTTATAAAACCCTGTTTCTGGGTCAAAAGACACATCTTCTCCAGCAAGTTCTTGAGTTTGTTGACCTTGTAATTGAGTTAATTGAGCATTTGCTGCTCTTTTTAAATCACCGACTTTTTGCTTGCGGATTTTGCCTGATAATTGTGTTTTAGGATAATTCCCAACATTCTGTGTCCATACTACTTGTCCTGTATTCTGATCTATAATTTTTGCAGATATAGTATGCCCCATTCTATTTTTGCTATATGATATTTTATATCTATCCATAATGTCCTCTACTTGTTATATATTTTATAAAACTTCCTCAAAAAAAAGATTTCCACCTATCGTATTAAACTTACAGGTACTCGGATTAGTCACTGATATAGTCAATGCAAT
>Ga0098037_1001527_pt1 | contig 10644 bp, 6 predicted proteins | sample 5_EtaG_FD_75050 | JGI IMG/M metagenome (GOLD analysis project Ga0098037, IMG submission 75050) | Marine viral communities from the Subarctic Pacific Ocean - 5_ETSP_OMZ_AT15132 metaG | ecosystem: Environmental > Aquatic > Marine > Oceanic | place: Pacific Ocean | collected 2015-01-08 | reverse complement strand
GTTACTGCATCATCTGCTAACTTTGCTGTGCTTACTGAGCCGTCAGGTGGGACAGTTGTTTGTACTGCTCTTGCTAAATAGATAACATAAATATCATCTGAATTTACAACACTACCAGTAAGACTAACTGCTGTACCATTAGTGCTATATGCAGATACTGGCTCTTGTCTTACATTATTTATATACAAAGCTATGTCATTGGCATTAGCTACTGCATGAGTTAATGTAAGGCTTGTGCCACTAGCACCAGTTAAGTCTTGCTTTATAAGACTTGTAAATGCTGTATCTGCTTGGTTTCCTATATATGCCATTATTCGCTAATCGAATCCACTCTTGAAACCCAGACATCTAAACTAGATGCTGTGCTTGATTGAAAAAACATTCTGTCTCCATTTTGTACGACCATCTTTGCACCACCATCTAACAGTTGTAGTGACGATCCACTTGGAATTGGTGCATCTTTTATTATGTAATGTACGTTCGTAACTGTGATTGAGTTACCCATTCCAGTATGAGGAGCAGCACAATAATAATATAAGGTTGATGCCGTTGTTGATGATGTTGTAATTACAACCTTTGCACCAGCTTGCCCTGGTGTTCCAGTTATTGTTACTCCATCTGTAATAATAGAGCTATTGGCTCCTTCAGCTTCTGTAGCAAATCGTAGAACATGTGTAGCATTACTGGCATCACTTACATCAAATGTATATGTAAATCCTTTATATAAAGTAAGTACTGGTTTAGTTTGACCATCAATTATAAAATTACCACCTGATACAGTTACTGCAAATGTAAAGTCAGCACCATAACTCAGAACACTTGAAGTCATAAAACATGATGCCGTTATAGCATTGGCACTTGTGTTTGCCATGTTAATACCAATGATTGTGTCATCAGAATTAAAATCTGCACCACTAGGAATATCATCAGGTATTGTACCTATCCCAGTTAGTATATCTCGTTCAAAGTCTTGAGCCATATTTTACTCCCTTATAGAGCCACAGCCATTGCTGTAGCAAATCCCTTAGTTGAAAATGATGATGTATCTGCTGCTTCGATTGCTACCCAGGCAGTGCCATTATAAAATTTTAAATTTTGACTAGATGAATTGTAATACAAGTCTCCTGCACTTACTGTACCACCACTAGGATCAGAAGAATGAGTTCCTTGATATACGTTAGAAAAATCTGTGGCATTAGTTTCTGCTTGTTGTGCATAATACTTTGCAGAATACAATGTACCATCTACTGTACCAGCAGTATAAGTTGCCCAATCTTTTGCAGAATGTTTGCCAGTATTAGAACCTCTATCTATTGCTCCAACTGCATAACCTTTTGCAGAATATTCATCTCCACTATTAACATGAACTGTTGCACTAGGATTTGTTCCACCACCTAACGCCCATTCTTTAGATGAACCACTTACGTCAGTTACACCAGTACCACCAAGAGCGTGAGCTTCAGAACTAAATTTACCAGTACTACTTACAACCTCACCAGTTGTCTTTGTTGCAAAATCTTCTGCTAGTTGGACATTAACAGTTGCACTTGCCGCAGACGTTGCACTTGCAGCAGCTTCTCCAGCTTTTGTTGTCGCAGTTGCAGCAGCTGCAGTAGCAGTAGCAGCATCTACTAATAGTGACCATTTAGCAGCATCTGCGTTTGATGTTAATGGCTGTGACCCACTAGATGTATGAGCCGTAATAGCAATAAATATATTATTTGTGCTTGTGTCTTTTACTATATCTCTTTGAGCGTAAGTTGTACCAGCTGACCAATTACCTCTAACTGATCCTAATTCTTGTGTAATAGATAACTCACCACTACTGTCAAAGGCTAATACTTTACTAGCTCTATCTGTTGATGAGGTGGTAAATTCTGTAGAAGCCATAGTATTCGTACGAGATAACTTAATGGTTCTATTTATTTCTTCCTGCTGTTGTTGTGTAATAAATGTCAATCTATCTAACGCATCTTCATGGCTTTCTGCTGGAAAAGGATCGTTAGCTGTGTAATCTGTAGTCTGTGTTTGAGCTATGTTTCTTCTAATAACAACAGTAACTCCACTAGCAGGAGCACTTACAAAAACAACATTACCACCACTTGTATTACCTGCATTCGTTACTGAATAATGCGTTGTTAGTTCTTGTACTGTTTCTGTACCTGTAGATGATCTTAATATTACAGTTAAATCTGCGTCTGCGAATATCTTAAAATCATAAGGGAAGGTAACATTACTGCCATCACCATTGTGACTTTTAATTGTTTTTGTGCTACTAACTGTCATAATAACTCTCCAATAGCAGAAAATGGAATACAAGTCCACTTTCTCGTTAATAATATATCATTTTGTAAATTAATCAAATTCATTTTAATCAACCTTTGCTGATTCAGGTAAATCTTCAAACATCTTGTTCATAACATTTTTTATTCCTATTGCATTTTGAAACGGAACCAAAGATCTCAATGCCCTACCTTGTGATTGTGACATTTGATACTCGTCATTTAATATCGCCCTGCTTATGCCCTGCACACCTTTTAAACCAGTGTCTAAAAGCTGAACTGATGGCACACCACTTATTAAACCTGTTGCTAATCCTGTTGTTCTGCCATAAGAAAACACTGGATCTTCACCGAAAAATGGAGCACCTGTATCTATTAAAGCAGGGAATAATGATGCCCATGAACTTCTTTGAAATGCTGCTTTACCTATTTCTAAAGGTGTTAATCTTTCTTGTAAAAATTCTTGTTTGTCATCTCTTAATACAGCGTTAGCGTGTGTTTGTGCAACATAAGATAACCCAGCAAAAAATGATGAGTACATCATTGCAGAATATGCAGCAAAGTCATTACGTCTTATATTATGTAAAAATTGTTTAGAATAAGACACAAGCATAAATGTTCTAAACTGACTGACCATTTTACCTAGTGTGCTTGTCATATGTATGTTTAAGTTACCTACGTCATTTTGTTGTATGCTTTGTCTGGTCCATCTAGTGACAGCTAATGTAAAAGCATCTCTTGCTTCTATGTCATCCCAAGCATCAAGATTAGTTCTTTTAATTTTTCTGCCTTTAAAAAACACTGATGGACTCGTAACTGTTTTTTCTCTTATTTGTTGGAAAACTCGTTGTGCCATTTCAGGCTTTAATCCAAGACTTTCCATACGTTTAGCTATGTCTTGTTCTAATGTACCTCTACCAATTTTTTTAAAATTTATTTTTTTTATTCCAAAAGCTAAATCTGTCAAAGATTGAACGGCAATCCTACCTGTTGCTCTTTCCATTGCTAATGTTATTGGAGCCATACCAGACATATCTGCTGTTATTCTTTTTAATGGCTGTATAGCTGCACCTGCTCTATCAATAAAATCACCTCTGCCCTGCACATAAATATCATGTGCATCATATCTGTTCATAGCTTGATGTATTCTTCTATCAACACCAATACCTGCAAATGCTTCTAAGTCTCTTGCTACAGCATCTTCTAGTTCACCATTTTGCGTTCTTTTGAGCATAGATTTTAATTCAGGTATTACTCTTATCAATCCTTTAATACCATCTACCGAAACAGCATTTCCTAATTCAGCTACTTGTGCAAAACCTACTTGGTTCATAACTCTTATAAAGTTATAATCCATCAACAGTCTTGCTAATCTATTTGCATCAGAAGTTGGGTCTTGTATCATGTCTTTTGGTGGTCTGCCCAAAATCATGTCATACATAACATTTAATTTTTTTATGTCCTTTTGTGCTGTATCTTGACCTTTTTTACCTAAACGACCACCTTCTTCAGCTATTGTGTCTGTTAGTTTTTTGAAGTCAGCATCACTGGCAATACCTTTTTGTGCAAAAGCAATTCTACCTGTCATTTGATTTACATAAGAATTAAACACTTGCTCTGCATCTCTGTTCATTAAATCCTTAACAGAGACAGTTTCACCTCTTGATGTCATTGCAAAATTAACATCAAACTTTAATCGTTTTTTTGCTCTTGATGGCACGCCTTCTGGTTTAAAATGTAATAAATTTACTAAATTTTCTGCTTCTACTTCAGATAATATTTCTTCTTCAATTAATAAATCCTTTAAAAAATCTTTGTTAGATGTGCTAAATATTCTAGACATACCAGCATCTATACCCATAGCTCTTTTTTCTATATTTTTAACCATACCTTTACCAATTTTATTAGCAAGGTCCTCAGATAACTCAGGATTCGCTCTCATTAAAGACTTTGATAGTAAAGTACCAGCAAAGTCTTTACCATGTTTAGGTGTTAATTGTGTAAATTTATAACCATCCCACAAATGAGAAAAGTAAGTTAAATCTTCAGGTATATCATCAAAACCTTTTACACCAGCTTGTTTAGCCTTTTGTAGTATTTCTCTAAATATTACTCTTTGTCTTTGTGCTGCATTTATTATATCAGGGTTTGTTGCTGACCCTGGAAACTCTATTTCATCTGCAACTAATCTACCAAACTCAGACCTTTGTGCTCCAAACTTTCTTCTTAAATATCCTATATTATTAGACTTTGCCCATCTTGTGTACGAGTCCTCATAAGCATTGTAGTATCTTACTGATAAACTTCTTGTTAACTGAGTTTTAATTAAATCTGCTGTAAACTCCCCAGGATTTACTGCATCTTCACCAATATATTGTGCAACCTTTCTTGTGGTTCCTAACACACTGCTTTTTAATTGACCTATCATATCAATTCTAATTTTACCAAAATCACCCATAGGCGTATCTTGTGCTTCTAATATTTCTTCTTCTGCACCTCTGCGTAACTCCCCTATCTGCACTGGTCTTGACATAGGGTTTTCTGCTGCACCTATACCAGTATCAGGAGTAATAAATTCTTCTGGCGTAGCTACACCTTTATTTATCATTGCTTGTTTTACATCTGCCACTTGTGCTTCTTCAATGTCATCCATACCCTTTTTAAAAGCTGCATCAAACGCCTCATCAGAACTTTTACCAAATGCACCACCTATAGCTCCACCTAAAAGCATACCACCACCAGCAGCATATAATATGTCATATGGATCTTTTATTGGATTTTGTGAAACCAAGTATGACTCAATAGCTGCACTAGAAATACCACCTGTTGCCAAACCTCTAAATGCCCTTGCTAACCTTGTTGCTTTGGAACCCCATAGAAATGGTGCAGCTACGCCTTCTGTCAATACAGTAGCAGTTATAGCAGCAGGGTCAATTACAGCAGCACCCAATCTGACTGGAATAGAGCCATAACCATACTTTGCTAATGTTTCCTCATTTTTAAGTGATTGCAAAACTCTATTACGCAACTTTTCTGCATGAGGTCTGCTTACTGCATCTTCTAAAAAATCGTGGTATTCTGTTGGTATATCTTTTGTCAATTCGTCATAGGACTCGTCATTGAGTAAAAAGTTTTCGTCAGGTTCGTGATCCTCTAACCCATTGTATATCCATGACATTGCGTTATCTTCAGCAAATGCAGCAGACAAAGCATCACTAAATGTAACTTTTTCTCTTTCTTTTTCGTATGCTTCTTTTGCTTCTTCTTCTTCAAGAAGATTTATAGGTCTTGCTAACTCAATTTTTTCTGCTTTTAATGCCATTCAAACTAACCTTGTGGTAACTTAGCAATTTCTTCAGCCGTAGGTATTTTAAATTCTATAGGACCTTTATTTTGTTTTTCTATAATTGATGCTTTCTTTTCCTTAGCTTTTTTTACACCTAATTTCTTTATTTGATCTAATGTATAATACTCACTAGGGAATGGAAACTTATCTCTTATTATCATCCACCTATCAACTCTGCCAGTAACAGGTGTAGCAGTAATTTCTGACTCATCATCTGGATTTTTATTTTTGTAATCGTCTATTATTAATTGAGCATTTTTCTTTATATCTGTTTCATTCATATTTATAGATCTTGGTATTAACACACCTTTGTAATTTATATGACTTGCAATAATATCTGCACCTGCTTGTTTAACTGCAACTTTAGGATCTACACCTAACCCTATGTAAACCTTAGATAAATCTTCTACCTTTTGTTGAATAGATGCACTGTTATGTGGCTTTTCACCAAACCAACTTGTAGTTTCTGAACTTATATTTCTTACTTGCGATTCTATTAATGTATATTTAGCATTTATATCAATACCTGATCTGTTAGCTTCTGCAACCATACCTATTGCTTCTTCAAGAGATTTACCACCTTGCTCAATAGCAAGCACTGAATTGTAAACAGCTATATCATTTTTACTTAAATGATTTTGAAGAACACCATTACCTCTTGATTTCATAATCCTAAACAATTCAATTTGTGACTTTACTTTATTTATATCAGGTTGCACTCCTAAAATATTTGTAGAGCCTTCAGATAAAATATTTGAATAATCGTCTGATTTTATATTGTTTCTTTGCAAAATAAGCATTTGTGTATCTACATCTTTGCCTTTCAATGCTAATTTTAATGCAGCGTCTTGTTGTTTTTCTGTCAAATTTTCTTTTATAGATGTGAAGTTACCTTCTGTTATTACATTTGAAGCATCAGTAATTACTTGTGCAGCAGCTACTTCTTTGTCTAAATCTATAATTATATTATTCAAACCAATCAAAGCATTGTTTGATGAAGTTCCCATTTTACCAACTTGCTTGCTCAATGGCGGTCTTCCATCATAACCTTTTTCTAATAATTGCTTTGATGTTTCAACAAGCTGTCTTATTTTATTTGCGTTTACTTGACTTGGATCTTCTTTATAAATATCTATTAATTTTCTTGCATCTGCTTGTAAATTTAATGCAGCAGCCAATACAGCACCTTCTGCTTTTTCTTTATCAGGCATATTTTTTACAAAAGCATCTGCTGTTTCTAATGTTGTTTTTGTGTCTGTATTATTTGCTTCATCTATAATACTTGAAGAACCATCATTTAAAGCAATGTCTTCGTTTTCTTTTGCTTTAACGCTGTTAAATTTTTGAATAGAATTACTAACATCTTGAGTTAACTCAGAACCTTTTATTGTTATTGTTTCCCCATTTGCCAACTTCATATTTACATCTTTGTTATTTTGTAACTTTTCATTAATTTCATTTAATTCTTGATATGTTGGCTTTTTTAATTCTATTTGATCTTGTATGTTTCGGTTAAATTCTTTAGCTAAAACACTACGTTTTGTTCTCCATGCTTTGTTAAATTTATCTTTTTCTGATTGCGGCAATGTACTTTCAGCTATGCGATTTTTAGCAGAGTTTAACTCACCGAAGGTAGAAGCTCCAGTTACAATATTATTCAATGTTTCTGATTCAACCTGTATATCTAATTGCTCTTTAGAACGTATATTAGAATACTTTATACTTCCATCTTTTTGACTTTCATCAATTAAATTTATTGCATCAATCCTTGCCTTTTCATGAACAGGATTTCCTGGTAAAGTTGATGCCATTATACTCTTTAATCTTGTTAATGTATCACCAACAGATATACCTCTAATCTGATCTCTTCTTGTATATGTTTCTTGCCTTCCCTTGAGTTGAGCACCTGCTGATAAATCACCTAATTTTGCAATCAATGCCTTTTGTTCGTTTGGTCTAAGATTGTACTTTCCTGCAATATCTTGTATTTTTTTGTTTGAAAACTTTGTGTAGTTTGTGTCAAAGTCTTCAGCGTTAAGACTTTTATCATTGTCGATATGTGCATCTAATTCTTTAGCCAATTCATTTTCAGCATCTGCTATAGCTGTTTTTGCTTCTGCTTTCTTATCAGCATCATAAAATTCAAACATAATATTACCAGCTGCTTCACCAAACTTTGCAACTTCCTGACCTACGCCAGTAAATGCACCAGCTGAAGCTCTTGGTCCTAATGAACCACCTGTAGTTAAACCTGTGGAACCTAATCCTTTATTATATAATGGTATTTGTGGCATTTTTTATTCCTATCCCATCATTACTTTAGCCATTTTTTCACCTGACTGTAAAACAGTCCTATAAGCTGCCGTCTTAAACTGTGCAGATTGTGCACTTGCTGTAGCTCTAGCCATAGCTGCTTCGTTAATTTTACCAGCTTCTTCTATAGAACCTGCATAACGTATTCCTATTGCATCTAACTCAGTGTTAAAGAAAGTATCTCTTAATGCTTCTAATGCACTACCTGACATTTGCACACCAGACTTTGCAGTAGCAACTCTTTGTGTGCTTTGTAATCTTTCAGCACTTTTTCTAAGATTAGCTTCTTTTTGTCTTGTGGCACGCTGCAACAATACTTGTTCATTCTCAGCTACCTTTGCATTATATTCACCTACTTGCCTTGCAGCCTTAGCTGAAGCCATGTTACCTTTGTAACCTAGAACGGCATCTAACATTACATCACCCTCGCAAAACGATAATAGTCCGAACCATCAGGACCATACTTCTTCATTAAACCTTCGTTCTCAAACCCTAGCCACTCTACATATCTTATAGCTTGTTGGTCATTTGTATGCACGCTTGCCTGTATACGCTTTAAACTCGCATCATCCTGCACATGGTTTAACATTAAACTAGAGTATTTAGCAGCTGCAAATGGTTTCTTGTAAGCTATGCTTGACATGACAAACCAGGCTTCACCTACGTTTTCCCACAATCCATATACACCACCAATCATAAATACCTTACTTCCCTGCAATGCTGTGTATGCACTAATGCAACTTTCTTTCATCATAGCTGCTTTTGAGCTTTCTGGAAAATGAAAATTAGTTTCTATCATTTCCAAGTCTTCTTTTTCAAACTTTTTAATACTAAGCATCAAATGTATTAGACCTTCTCATAATAGCTAATATTGTCATTGGCAACGGCTGTGTTTGCCTTATAACAATCTTTGCATCATTGTCATACCCTGACGGAAAGGATATTTCCTTATCTCCATTAAACAATGGTACAGCTTGATCCATAGCCATACTACTATCTCTAAACGGCAATCTGTCTAAGTTATTTGTATCTGGACCTAACTCTGCACCTACTGTCTGAAAGAACCTAGCTGTAACACCATGTATTCTTTTTATCTTGCCTTGTGCAATACCATCTTCTGCACCTGCTTCCATACGCAATGTTTCTAGTGATGATGTGTAACCATACCCAACATGAACCTTAGTTGAACTTCTATCTAATGTGATTGCACCATTGCTGACTGTTTTATCAGCGTGTGCAGCACCATCTGCTAAAATAGTTACTGTTACTCCCTCAAGATGATTTAAGCCTGTAATAGAGGTTGTAGCACTGCCACTATATGTTAAGCCACTATCTACAAAAAAAGCATCTGTTACATCATCATTAAAATATAATGACTTTAGAAAAACAATATGCCTTACAGTAGTGCTGTTAATAGTTCTTTTTACACTTAGGTAAACTTGGTCTTCTGCACCACTAGGTATAGCTGTAATACTTTCGACCACACCACTGCCACCTAAACTATGCTCATGCCAACCCACTGTTGCGTTTGCTCTGTCATAAGTTAATCCTATCAGTCTGCCATCACTGTGAACAAACCATAACAATAACTCAGGCTCCTGTTGCCAAACCATATCAGTCAAGCCGCCTCTAGCTAAATGGTCAGCTAACACAGTTAAATCAACACCTAATAATCCATCTGTATCTAAATCAAAGGTTATCTCTTTAACTTTCTCAGCACCTTTTTGTATTAGTATTGTGCTGTTACCTGCTCTTAATGGCTTTACATTACCTGTGCCAAACGTAGTTTCTCGCAATACGTTAACATTTGTAGGTGTTACTGGCTCTGATCCTGCACCACCTGATAACGTAAATTCAGCACTAGTAGTCAATAACTGCAAAAATCTAGCTGGTAATAAGTGTCTTATCACGTTAACTTGGTCTGATGCTATTGTTACATTAATAGCTGCATCATCTGCTGTGCCTGGTGTATGGTTCTCAAAATCAGCAGACACGCTACCAAATATAGTTTGTGGCTGATCTGTTGTACTTGCAAAATACAATCGTTCTTCGTAAAAACCTATAGCTCTTGGAAATCCAGTAGTTGTACTAAAGCTACCTAACGACCATTTTGTAGTAGCATTACTAGAGCCTACAACCTGTGCTGGTAAAACAGACACTCCACCATCATCTTCTTTAACTGTAGCTGTGACTGTTGTAGCATTAGTAAATGCAGTAATCTTTACATAACCAGTATCATCATGTCTATATTGCCAGTTAAGACTGCCATATGTTTCTGTACCTGAAGTGTGAACTGGTGGTGTGTTACCTGATGTTTGTGTGTTACCAGTCGTATGCTTATAAACATGACCATTAAATCTTACAAAAGCATTATTAGCATAGCTTGTACTCGCTGCCCATTCATCATAAGTAATCTCTAATACTTCACGAAACCTTATTAATCTACCAACATCTGTGCTTGCAAATAAATCAGCACTAGCTGTAATCGTAACAGAGCCATTATCTGCTGATGCATATAAAGTTGTTGCAGTAATATTTTCATCTAAATAAGGACCATCAACAAAATCAATATCTGTTAATGTCCATGCTGTATGACTTGTTCTTGTTAGCTTTGCAGGTTCATGGCTATTATGTGATAAAAACAAAACATCTGCTGACTGTGCAAAGTTAATCGTAGATAACTGTGATGTAGTATATGGAGTG
>Ga0098037_1001524_pt1 | contig 10658 bp, 3 predicted proteins | sample 5_EtaG_FD_75050 | JGI IMG/M metagenome (GOLD analysis project Ga0098037, IMG submission 75050) | Marine viral communities from the Subarctic Pacific Ocean - 5_ETSP_OMZ_AT15132 metaG | ecosystem: Environmental > Aquatic > Marine > Oceanic | place: Pacific Ocean | collected 2015-01-08 | reverse complement strand
TGGACATTTTGATAATCTTTCTGCCGCCGAACAAGCAGCTTTAGACACTAAGATTAAGTTTGAATATGCAAGACAGTTTGCAGGATTAAACGAAGCTCTTGTAGCTACTGTTGTTAAACCTGAGATAGATAAATTTGATGCGGCTAGACGTAAGAAGCAAGCGATAGAAAGGGAAGCTAATTATCAGGCAACTGTAAAAGCTTCTGACAGCAGGATGATTGCAGTTGGATTCTCTACTGCAAATCCTGGAGATGGACACCAAATGGCTCACGACTGGGCTGCTAGGTATGCCGCTAGAAATAAAACTACTATTGGAGCAGGAAGAACAGCATTCAAAGAAAACCTTATTGATCTAGTTAGTCAGAATGTAATTACATTTCCAGAGGCTATGTCTATAGTTAATCACGAAATAGAAGCTCGTGATGGTTCTATCAAGACTATGGGTTCTTGGAAAGAATGGAGTAGTTTGCCTACTGAATTAGTTGATGCTGCTAAACAAGGATCTGCTGCTAGAGAAGAACGGAAAGACGCTGATATTGCTGCTGATTTACAAGTCATTAAGTCTATTAAAGATCCGACTAATGAGCAGAAGATTCAGATGATGCAGATTTATAAAGAGAAGTATGACGGATATGTTCCATTAAAATTGTCTGATGCTTTAAAAGGTCATTTAGATGATGATGTTGCAGAAGATATGATCCAGAAATCTATACGTTACCAAGGTGGTGTATATGATTTTGAAATGGCTAATGTCAGCACTGCTAAATTTAATCAACATAAAGATAAGATTATTGGAAGTAGTGCATTAGTTCCCGGAACTGATCAACATGAAATAGCAGCTAAATATCTTAAAGCATATACAGACAGAGGTACTGGAGATACATTTGGATCAACTGAAACTGCTTCAGCAGAGTGGTTAGATTTATATGGAAATTTAGAAGAGGTATTTAATCAGGCTTATCGTGCATCTTATATGCGAGATGGGCAGATTGTAGGTACACCAGATGAAGCAATGAAAGCTGGAAGACTGGCTGTTGAAGAAGTTTTAAATGATGAGACAACAAAGAATAGGATGATGAATCCTGATCTTGGTGTTACAGATGATGCTTACAGTAGAAGAATTCAACAAAGTATGAAAAAAGCTGCTGGTGGTAAATGGAAAAAACAAAAACTTTCTACTGATCAAACTACACAACAAGAATTATTAGCTTGGAGTCAGACACCTTTAAAACGATCTTCTGAAATACCTGAGTACTACCGTGATGTAGCTATGAGAATAGGAGTAAATCCAATTGATCTAGCTAACCAACAGCTTAAGTTTTATTCAGAAGACACAGTAAAAGAAGAAAAGAAAGAACAGAAATATAACGATAAGGTATTAGATCTTATCTATAAATATCCAACTCGTTCACGCATAACAAGAGCAAGACTTGAGGCTGAAGGAGCAGGAGAACAAAACGTCAAAACATCAATTTATAACAAAAAAGCTCTAATTAGACAGGACCAGTAACTACGGATTATTGGCTCGTCTTAGAGCAATAATTACCGAGGTAACATGAACGAAGAATTTGACCCGACGCTAGAGATAGGAATTTCTGGAACAGGAATGTCTGAAGAAGAGACACAAAATGCAGTAGCTAATATACAGGCTGCTGATGTAGAAAAAGGAATAGCCACCGAAGCTGAAGAAATTAAAGAGGAAGCAGCAGTTGAAGCAACAACACCTGAAATAGTTAAAGAGAATCAAAGTGGTCCAACAGCTAAAGATTATGCCGAAGATACATTAATAGGTCTTGGTTCTGGTTTCAGAGAAGGTGTTGCGAATATAGTCACAGCTCCTGAAAGAGTTATTGATTATTTCAATGGCGAAATGGAAGAAGAGATGGCTACTGAGGAAGGCTATCAAACTGAATGGGATGATTTTATGTATGGTGACGGTGATCCTATCGTTACTAAAACATGGTGGGGTGATGTAGTTGAGACTGGTTCTGAAATTTTCACAACTTATGGTTTAACCTTTGGAGTTGGTGGAAAGATTATTAAAGGATCACAAGTTGCAACAACAGCAGGAACTGCTCTCAAACTTAATCAAGCAAGAACCTTAAGTTCTGTTATGAAAGAAGGTGCTTTAGTTGGTCTTAATTACAGTACTTTGGATAAAAACGTAAACAAAGACAACATCTTAGGTACTTTAGAAAAACACTATCCATGGCTTAATACACCACTAAATACAGGTGATGCAGATGATCCTGTAATGAGAAAGCTAAAGCATATTGTAGAAGATATAGGTATAGGAGCTGTGTTTGATGCAGCTTTATTTAAGATGCTTCCTGTAGCTCAATTAGCTACAGAAGCTGTAAGTAAGAAAGGTAAAGCCGCCGCTACACAAATTTCAGATGTCGCCATCAAAGGTGGTAAAAAAGTAGGAGAAAAAGCAAAAGAATTATATGACGAACGAGGTCTAATTAAACCCGGACTTAAAAATATCAAAGATGAAGTTCTTGCTGCCAATCCAGAAGATTTAACTCTTCTCGGTAAGGGAGTTAGGAAAGTAGCTGATGTAGATTTCGATGATTTAAGAAGTAACTTTGCTGAGTACACTCAATCAAGAAGAGATAGTGTAGAAGCTCAAACAAGAAAAGAAGTTAAATCACAAATGAAAGATCCCGGTGTACGTTTTCCAAAGAACGAACCGATTGGATCAAGAGAGCTAGGAAATTCTACTTCCAACACTCGTGCTTCTGATGTAGATAAAGGCATACAGAAAAAGAAAAAACAATGGGGTAGTGAAGACGGACATGTTGGTTCAATGCTAGACAATACTCAAATAGAAGGTTTAGCTAATGGAACTAATAATCCAAAGCAAATAGTTAAAGATATCCTTGGTAATTTCAAAGGTCAAAAATACATAGAGCAATTAACTGAAACTGCAAGAAGACAAAAAAGAAAACTATCAGATGTAATTGTTGAAAATTTAACTATATATAGACAAATCTATGAAGGTAGAAATCCTAGTGATTTTACTGACAAACAATTTTTCGAGAGAATTACTAGAGATAAAACACAGCTTAGAGCAGCTTTTAAAGATCCTAAAACTGGAAAAGTTACTACCGCAAAAATTGGTGATTATGTAAAACCAGAGTATATAAAAGCATTAGACATGGTTAACATTTCCTTGTTTAATGATATACAAGCTTCTGGTATTGCAGCTAGAGAGTTAGTAGACATAACTGATATTAAAGAAATTGATGGTCCTGCAAGACAGCTTGTAAGAAAATTAATTGCTGGTCTTAAATTACGAAAAGAAGCAAGTGCTGAAGTTTCTCAACAACTTTCAGAATTTGGTTTTGGAAGAATTGGAGATATCAAAAGAGGTAAGCAAGTTTCAGGTGATTTTAAAACTCTTGCTCAATTTAAAAAAGCTGTAGCAAGAAGTAAGAAAGCAGCTAAAGAAGCTAATGAAAAGCAAGTTCAACAATCAATAGATGCTTTCAGAATGGCACTAGAGCTGACTACTGAAGAGGGTGGGGATGACCTATTTAAGGTTTTATTTGAAGGAATATCAATGATGGATGGTGTTCATACTCTTGATGATCTTGACGTATTTATGCGTAAGAAAATGAGAGGCGGAACATTTAAAGGTAATGAGAAAAAAACAGGTGCTTTATTAAGAGAGATGGGAACTATGTTTACTCATAGTATTTTGTCTGGACCAAAAACAGTTGTTCGAGCTGCTATGGGTACAGGTACTGCTACTTTTACAAGACCAATGGCTATGGCTATAGGTGGTCGTATGAGTGGCGATGCTGTAACTTCAAGAGCTGGACTAGCTGCACTTAATGCAATGCGTGAAGCAGTTCCTGAATCTTTTGAATTATTTAAAAAGAAGCTTAATGGTTATTGGGCTGGAGATCTTTCGACTATAAAAACAAGATATTTAGAAAGAAATAGATTAGATGACCAATGGCAGATGTATGGACATTGGGCAGAGACTAGAGGCAATGTCAAAGATAAAGCTTTATATCGACTTGCCAATATGATCAGAGGGTTAAACGATAGCAGTCTTTTAACTTACTCAACTAAAATAATGGCAGCAACTGATGATTCTTTTAGATTATTAATAGGTAGAGCTAAGTCGAGAGAAAAAGCATTTATAGCTGCGGCTGAAAAACTACCCGATGGTAACTTTCAAAATCTTGATGCTAAGTTTTTTAAAGAACAAGAAGATCTTTTCAATAAAGAAATTTTTGATGAAGATGGGATGCTTACAGATACTGCGGCTGAATTTAGTAGATCAGAAGCTACTCTTACAGCTCCTTTAACAGGATTTGGTAAACATTTAGCAACTGCTTTTGATAACACACCATGGGCTAGACCATTCTTTATGTTCGCTAGAACTGGTATTAATGGTTTACAACTAACTGCAAAACATACACCCGGTTTTAACTTCTTAGTTGATGAATTTAATCAGATTGCGAGAGCAAAACCCGGAGACAATTTAGAGCATTTAAAAGAGTTTGGAATTGAATCTTCTAGAGATTTAATTAATGCTAAAGCTATACAGAATGGAAGATTAGCTATGGGTTCTTCAGCTTTGTTTATGGCAAGTATGGCATATCTTGGTGGGGGATTACATGGTAATGGACCAACAGATAGGAAGCAAAGACAAGCATGGATGGACATGGGATGGAAACCAAGAACTATAAAAATTGGTGACGTCTGGGTTAACTATGATGCTTTTGAACCATACAACCAAATACTTGCATTAGTAGGAGATATAGGAGATCACCAACAGTTAATGGGTGAAGAGTGGGCTGAAGATAGATTATTAAAACTATCTATGGCATTAGCAAGTACAGCTACAAGTAAATCTTACTTAGCTGGTATGCAATCATTTGTTGATTTATTTTCTGGACAACCCGGACAACAACAAAGAATAATTGCATCCTTAATGAATAACACAGTTCCTTTATCTGGTCTTAGAAATGAGATTGGTAAAGTACTTACTCCATATACAAGAGAACTAGGTTCTGATATTGAAAGTTCTATTAGAAATAGAAACTTAATAACTGAAAATATTGCAGGAGATCCACTACCAATTAAATACGACATCTTAACTGGAAAACCAATTAAAGATCACGACTTTGTAACTCGCATGTTTAACGCAGTATCACCAGTCAACTTTAATTTAGATTATTCAGAAGGTAGAGAGTTTCTTTTTAATAGTGGTTATGACATGAGAACTTCTACATATTCAGCTCCAGATGGAACAGATCTATCTGACAGTCCGAAAGTTAGATCAATGTTACAGCAAGCTATTGGTAAACAAAATCTATTAGCTGAGTTTGACAATATGGCGAGATCAGAATCAATGCAGACATCTTTAGCTGAGATGGAATGGCATAAGAAAAATGGAATGAAAGATATTGAACCACGATCATTTCCACACTACAAACGAATTGCAAAAACATTTGACAAAGCTAAGAAAAAAGCATGGGCATCTTTGCAAAAAGAATCTGATGTACAGAAGTTAATACTAGAAGAAAGGAATCAAAAATTAAAAAATAGAAAAGCAAACAGAGGCACGATAGACAAAATCTTAGAAATGCCTAAATAAATCCACCGCCAAACCCTTATCTCACAAGAGAAATTAAATGGCAACTACATATACTGACAACGGCGGAGGTGCGGCTAATGGTTCCGATTTGGAATTTACGTTCACCTTCCCGGTCATACAAACTGAAGATGTAAAAGTTGCACTCAATAGCGTAGTGCAAGCGACAACTAAATACACAGTAAATTTAAGTACAAACCCTACAAAAATAACCTTTAACAACACCAGCGTTGATAGCAATGTACAAGAAAGTACAGGTGCTCCTAAGAGTGGTGTGACTGTTAGAGTTTTTAGACAAACAACTGTTGGTAAGACTAATGGAGATGAAGATCCTAAAGCTGTATTTGCTGCTGGTTCTTCTATTCGTGCTAGTGATTTAAATGCCAACCAAGAACAAGCATTATATGCAATTCATGAGTTACAAGATCAACCTTTAACTGACCAAGATATTGAAGACGGAGCTGTAACTTCATTAAAAATTCAAGACGGAACTATTGTCAATGCTGACGTTAACGCATCAGCAGCAATAGCCGGAACTAAGATCTCACCTGATTTTGGTTCACAGAATATCGTTACAACTGGAACCGGTGCTACTGGTAACTTAGGAGTAACAGGAAACATAACTGTTTCTGGAACTGTAGATGGTAGAGACGTAGCGGCAGACGGTACAAAATTAGATACCGTAGAAACCAATGCTAAAGATGACCAGACAGCAGCAGAAATAAGAACTCTTGTTGAATCTGCTAATGACAGTAATGTCTTTACAGATGCAGATCATACAAAATTAAATGGTATTGAGACAGCAGCTACTGCCGATCAAACCGCAGCAGAAATAAGAACCCTTGTAGAAAGTGCTTCCGATAGTAATGTATTTACTGATGCTGATCATACTAAGCTTAATGGCATAGAAACAGCAGCGACCGCAGATCAAACAGTAGGTGAAATCAAAACACTTATAGCTGGTTCACCTTTAGATGCTTCACATCTTGCAGCTAACTCAGTAACAACATCTGAGATAGCAGATGCAGAGTTAACAACTCTGGCTTCAATGCAATCTGGGACAGCTTCTGTACTTGCTAGTGGAACAGCATTAACCTCAACAACAACTGAGTTAAACCAATTAGATGGTAAGACTCTTGGAGAAACTTCTTTAACAACTAATAGTGATGTAGCTATTCCAACTTCTAAAGCTGTAGCTGATTTTGTCAGCGCAACAGTAGCACCTCTTGGTGGTCTAGAAGTTATAGCTAATGAGGTAAGTTTTCCAAATTCACAACCAGCAGCCGGTGTAGTTATATCTATATCTGATGCTGGAGGAACAGTATTTAATGGTTCTGGAGTAAGTACTACAGGTAGAACTGTAGGCGGATCAACAGTAACTATTAATGGTGCTCCATCTAGTTTGAATGGAGAGACATTAGTAAGTGGTGTTGGCTTAATGGTCAGCTCTACAGGATCTAGTCAGACATATAACTACCACAAGATATTAGGTAAAGAAGATGATATTAAACAACTTAGCGATGATATTAATGATTTTAATGCTCGTTATCGTGTAGGTTCTTCTAACCCAACATCTGCACTTGATTCTGGAGACATGTTCTTCAATACATCAACAGGAAAAATGTTGGTGTACAACGGAGTCAACTCTGCATGGGAAGAAGTACAAAGTATTGGTAACTTCTTTATCTCTACTTTTACTGAATCAATTGATGGAAGTAGAACTGCATTTACAGTTTCCAATGCACCAACAAACGCACAACAATTAATAATTTCAATCAATGGAGTCATACAGAAACCTAATAGTGGAACAGGTCAGCCAACCGAGGGCTTTACTCTTTCTGGATCTACTGTTACTTTCAGTTCTGCTCCAGCTAACGGTAGCTCTTATTTTGTCGTTGTCCTCGGATCAGCAGTAAACCAAGGAATACCAACTAACAACTCAGTAACCGAAGCAATACTTCAATCGAATGTAGTTAGTGAAGAGAAATTAAAAGTATCTAATAGTCCTACTAATGGATATTATTTACAAGCTCAATCTGGTAACTCAGGTGGTTTAACTTGGGCACAGGTAGATGCTGGCGTAACGAGTGATGGACAAGGTAACACTGTAGCTGGTACAAGTGCTGGAGCTAGCTTTAGTGGTACAGATGCAGTTGGAAATACATTAGTAGGTAGAAATTCTGGAAATCTGATATCAACAGGAGACAATAACACATCTATAGGTTATTACAGTTTAGACGTTACTACTACTGGTTCTGGAAACACAGCAATAGGTAAAGGAACTTTAGGCAGTAATACAACAGCCAGTAATAATACTGCCGTTGGAACGGATTCCTTAATATCAAACACAACTGGATTTCAAAACGTAGCTGTAGGAGCAAATGCTCTTGATGCTAATACTACTGGTGGAAATTGTACAGCACTTGGTATGAGTTCTTTATCGTCTAATACCACAGCAAATGACAATACTGCCGTTGGATATAATGCTCTATTTTCAAATACTACGGCAGCAAACAACACAGCAGTTGGAAGAAGTGCTTTATTTGCAAACACAACTGGAACAGAAAACGTAGCCGTAGGCGGTCTTGCCTTTGACGCTAATACTACAGGTTCAAACTCTGTTGCAGTCGGATATGGTGCATTAGGAGCAAATACTACTGGAACCGATAACGTAGCGATAGGTCATGGAACATTAGACGCAAACACCACAGGAAACTATAACGTAGCCGTTGGTAGAAGCTCGATGACTGTAAGTACTACTGGTGGTGAAAATGCTGCTGTAGGTTATGGTGCTTTACTTTTTCTTACAACAGGTAGTCGTAATTCTGGATTGGGTATGAACGCTTTGCAAGCTACTACTACAGCAAATGATAACACTGCTGTTGGACATAGTTCTTTAAAAGCAAACACAACTGGAACTGCTAATAATGCTGTAGGTTATCAATCTCTAGACGCTAATACAACTGGATCTTATAACTGTGGTTTTGGTAATAATGCTCTAGGTGTTAATACAGAAGGAGAGCAAAATGCTGCCTTTGGTAATAATGCTTTAGATGCTAACACTACTGGAGATTATAATACTGCATTTGGAGCTAGTTCTCTTGGAGCTAATACAACCGCTAGTAATATTACAGCAGTTGGTTTTTCAGCTTTAAAGTTAAACACAACTGGAAGTTTAAATGTAGCCGTAGGTTCTAATGCTTTAGATGCTAATACTACAGGAGGAAGTAATACGGCTGTTGGTAATAACGCTTTAGGAGCAAATACTACTGCTTTCAACAACACTGCTGTAGGTACATCGGCTGGTCAATCTATAACAACTGGTCAAAGAAATGTATTTATAGGAGCTAATGCTGGTCAAAACACTACAACTTCCAATGGTCTTACAATGGTTGGGAAAAGTGCTGGTACAAATAATACAACAGGTCATCTTATTGCGATTGGACAAAATGCTGGTCATAACCATACAACAGGCGATCAGAACACAGTACTTGGAAATAATGCTTTATATTCCTGTACTACCGGCATAAACAACATTGCAATAGGTAGTAACGCTTTATATTCTAATACTTCTGCCACTGGTAACAGCACAGTTATAGGTCGTTATGCAAATATGTTAATGACTACAGGAAACCAAACAACTTCGATTGGTGCTAATGCTGGTTATGGTACTACAACAGGAACTTATAATATAAACTTAGGTGGTTCACCTTCAAGTGCAACTTCAAATTATCAAATTACATTAGGTAATACAGGTCATAATAATTTACGTTGTAATGATACATCTATAAGTTCTTTATCTGATAGAAGGGATAAAACTAATATTGTTGATTTACCTGTAGGACTAGACTTTTTAAATACTCTCAAACCTCGTCAGTTTAAATGGCAGACAAGGGATGGAAATATTAAAGATGGTTCTACAAGATGTGGTTTTATTGCTCAAGAATTAGGTGATGCTCAAGCAAATTATAAACATTTACAGTTAGTGATGGATGATAACCCTAACAAATTAGAAGCTAATGAAGGTCATTTAATACCTTTATTAGTTAAGGCAATTCAAGAATTGTCAGCAAAAGTTACAGCTTTGGAGGCTGCATAATGTACACAACAGAAATAATAGCAGACATCTTTAAGTTTGCTGGAGATAGCGTCACTCTTATAAATCGTGATGCAAACTATGCTGCTTATATTACGAGAACAGCATCAGGTGAAACTGAAAATACTTGGAAAGAAAGAATTAAAAGAAATGTAGATCACCTCGAAATTATTAAGGAATACAAACATGAAAATGGATCTACTATCTGGGGTTCAGAAGACTTTACAGATATAGATGCAGCCATCGTAAAAGGTAAAACTTTTTACGGAGGATAAGTGGCATTAACAAAAATTGGGACGGACGGCGTTAAAGATGATGCCGTCACAACCGACAAATTAGCTAACGCTATAAATACAGAAAGAACGGCTAACACCGCAAAGGATTTGACAGCATTAAGTGCTAGTAACTTAACATCAGGTACAGTTCCAGATGCTAGATTTCCGGCTACATTACCAGCAGCAAGTGCAGCTAATTTAACAGCAGTTCCGGCTGCAAACATAACTGGTACACTTCCAGCTATTAGTGGAGCAAACTTAACTAATCTCCCTGCTGGTGGTAAAGTTACCAACCTTGTAATGAACGGAAATTTTAAATTAGCTCAAAGAGCTACATCACATGGTTCATCAGGTTATAGAACTGTAGATAGATGGAAGATGTCTGCTGGTGGTGCAAGTGCTGCATTAACTCAATCACAATACGGTTCAATAAGTGGTACTAGTCCTTATGCTGAAGGACATCACCAAGCATATAGATTTGATAATGCTGGACAAAATGCTAATACTGGAGCATATATTAATATGCAACATAGTATTGAAGCACAAGACATAGTATCTTCTGGTTGGAATTATAAATCTTCATCTAGTTATATAACATTATCTTTTTGGGTAAGAGGAAGTGTAACACAAACTTATTTAGTTTCTTTGTTAACCAATGATGGCACAGCAAGAG